>Ga0315339_1000216_pt1 | contig 88340 bp, 67 predicted proteins | sample ASW17metaG_FD_204514 | JGI IMG/M metagenome (GOLD analysis project Ga0315339, IMG submission 204514) | Ammonia-oxidizing marine archaeal communities from Pacific Ocean, United States - ASW #17 | ecosystem: Environmental > Aquatic > Marine > Oceanic | place: USA: California | collected 2016-12-05
TGGTGCTCGCCGACACGCGCAGCGAGTTGAACCTGGCGCACGCGCTGATGGCGGCAGGAGTGCGCTCCGGCGCCGACACGCAGCTGATCATCAAGCAGCTCGCCAAGCCTGGTGAGGCATCGCAGCCTGGACCGATCCTCTGCGAGGCGTTCAAGGCCGCGAAGTACATCGTGTCGATCATCGACGACGGCATCGATGCTTCACAGGCAATGCTCGACGCCAAGGCCGGCGGCACCAGCATCCTCTACACCGAGGTGAGTGGCGTGGAGGACTACGTGGTGCGCGCCCTGCTACATGTGGACATCGACAAGATGATCCGCATCGGCACCCGCGCCTGCGAGCTGATGGAGGCCACCGACATCTGCCGGGTAACCACGCCGCAGGGCACCGACGTGAGCTTCCAGCTCAGTCCGCGCAAGGCCGATCTCGGCACCGGCAAGCTCGAACGCCCCGGCATGGACGACTTCTACCCCGGCATGCAGACCAACATCGCGCCGGTCGAGGAGACCATCAACGGCGTCATCGTCGTCGATGCCTCCGACAGCGTTCAAGGCGTCGTGCACACTCCCTACAGCATGACCATGGAGAACGGCGTGATCACCAAGGTCGAGGGCGGCTCCGAGGCCGACAACATGCGCGAGTGGCTGGCGAGCTGCAACGATCCGACCATCTACAGGCTCTGTCACTTCAGCATCGGCCTCAATCCGCAGGCGGGCATCTCGGGTCGCATGATCGAGGACGAGCGCAAGCTGGCCGCGGTCGACTTCGGGTTCGGTTACCAGAACCCCGACTTCGGTGGAACCGTAGGCCTGAGCGACTACCACATGGACATCATGATGGCGACGCCGACGGTGTATCTCGACGGCAAGGAAATGAGCGGCGGCGGTGCCTTTAACGCCGAGATGGGATTTGAAGATTAGTGCTTTGAGGACTAGCTAGTGGCGCAATCGCTGCTCGAGGTGCGCGACCTGCACGTCGAGTTCGATACGGCCGCCGGCGTTGTGCGCGCCGTTGACGGCATCTCGTTCAACGTCGATGCCGGAGAGACCCTCGGCATCGTCGGCGAGTCGGGTTCCGGCAAGAGCGTCACCGCCATGTCGCTGGTCGGCCTGCTGCCCACGCCGCCGGCACGGGTGTCGGCGGAGCGCCTGGCGCTTGGCGGTGTCGATCTCCTGGGGCTCGACGCCGCGGCGCTTTCCGACGTGCGTGGCAAGCGTATCGGCCTCGTCTTTCAGGACTCGCTGTCCGCCCTCAACCCGGTGATGACCGTCGGCCGCCAGGTGGGCGAGGTCATCGGGCACCATCTCGGCGGCGGCGCTGCCGAGATCGGGCGGCAAGTAGTGCGCTGGTTAGGACGCGTCGGAATCCCACAACCCGACGAGCTAGTGGGCGCCTACCCACACCAGCTGTCCGGGGGCATGCGGCAGCGCGCCATGATCGCCATGGCGCTCGCCGGCGAGCCCGAGCTGCTGATCGCCGACGAGCCGACGACGGCACTCGATGTGACCGTCCAGGCGCAGATCGTCGATCTCATGCGACAGCTGCGCGACGATCTCGGCATGGCGCTGATCTGGATCAGCCACGATCTCGGTGTGGTTGCCGGCCTCGCCGACCGCGTTGCGGTGATGCAGTCCGGCAAGATCGTAGAGGCGGCGTCGGCGGTCGAGCTGTATGCGCGACCGGAGCACCCGTACACGCGGGAGCTCATGGCGCTGGCGCGCCGCAAGGTTCCGAGCACCGGCCACGATGGTGCCTCGGCAAGGCCGCAGCCATGAGGGGCGCGATCGGGAGCGGAATGAGCCGCGTAATCGGAAGCGGTCCGTCGTGAGCGGTGCTGGCGAGAATGCCGGAGCCAGCGGCAACGGCGCGCCTCTGCTCGAGATCTCCGACCTGCGAGTGCATTTCCCACGCCGCGGGGGTACTTCCTGGCGGCGCGATAGCGCCATGGTGCGGGCGGTTGATGGAGTTTCGCTGGCCCTCGCCCGTAGCGAAACGCTGGGGCTGGTGGGGGAGAGCGGCTGCGGCAAGAGCACGCTGGGTCGCGCCGTGCTCCGACTGGTTCGGGCAACCTCGGGAAGCGTGCGCTTCGACGGCCAGGAGATCGGCGGGCTCGGGCGAGCCCAGATGACCAAGCTGCGACCCCGCATGCAGCTGGTGTTCCAGGATGCAGGCGCGGCGCTGAACCCTCGATGGCGCGTCGAGCGCCTCATCGCCGAGCCCCTCGAGATCCATCGCCAGCTTGCCGGCGCCGCCCTGAAGCAAAAGGTCCACTCGCTGCTGGAGACCGTCGGGCTCGACCTGGTGCTGGGCGCGCGGCTACCGCGCGAGCTATCCGGTGGCCAGCGACAGCGCGTCGGCATTGCGCGAGCTCTGGCATTGGAGCCTGAGCTGCTCGTTTGCGACGAGCCCACCTCGGCGCTCGATCTGTCGATCCAGGCACAGATCGTCGAGTTGCTGCAGAACCTCCAGCAGCGCCTGGGGCTCTCCTACTTGTTGATTACCCACGATCTCGGCGTCGTGCGACAGTTCAGCGACCGCGTTGCAGTGATGTACCTTGGCAAAGTGGTCGAATGCGCACCGCGCGACGAGATCTTCGACAGCCCGCGGCATCCCTACACCAAGGCGCTTCTGTCGGCCGTCCCGATCCCCGATCCAGAGGTTGCCCGGCAGGCGCGCGCCATCGCCGCCGAGGGCGAAGTGCCGAGCCCGTCCGACCCCCCAGCGGGCTGTAACTTCTGCACGCGATGTCCGGTCAAGGGCCAGGCCATGACCGAGCATGCGGTCGACTGCGACACGATCGAGCCGCAGTTGCTCGAACCAACCCCGGGTCATTACGTGGCCTGTCACCTCCACACCTGAGCCGGCCCGTAGCCGGCTGATCCTCAGAGGCACCGAATGATCGAAGTCCGCAGCTCGTACCGGGTCACCATGCCCGACGCCGAAGGCCCCGTCGAAGAGCTGGCGCAACAGGGCCGCGAGACAGTCTGGCCGATACTCGGCTGGAGCGGCCGCATCCAGCAGATGCTCCACGGCCACTCCCAGCAAAGCCTCTTCGTATGGTCGTCCCAGTGGCCCAGCCTCGCCGCCTGGGAGGAGGCGATGGTCGCGGCGGCTCAGTGCGACGAGTATCGCGCCTGGCGCGATTCCATCGCCCCGCGCCTGCTGTACGGAGCTTCCCAGGAAGTGTATGAGGTGCTCGAACCGTCACGACCGGCCGACAACACGCCGCGCAAGATCGAGGTGCGAAGCGCCTACGTCACGCGGCTCGAACGCATAGAGCAGGCACGTGAGCACATGGCACGAGCACAGGAGATCCCCGACTGGTCGGGACAGAATCAGCAACTGATCTGCGGCACCGACGCGCCCGGCAAGTTCGTCTGGTCCTCAACCTGGGACAGCATGGCCGTATGGGAGCAGGCGATGGGTGCTGGCGATGACGAGCACGAGGGCTGGTTCGCCGGCTGGGTAGCCTTAGTGGAATTCGGCAGCACCCGCGAGGTGTTTCGCAACCTGTAGGTCGCCAGACCAGGGCAAGGTGAGAGACGTGGGCGCACCGCCTAGTCCGGCAGCGCCACCGCCGCCAGCGAGCCGGAGTGGGCGGGCCCTCCGATAGGCAGCACGATGTACTGCTTCCCCTCGTGCATATACGTCATCGGCGCACTGTTGCTCGGTGCCGGGATATCCACCGTGCCCAACCGTTCCCCGGTGCGCTTGTCCACGGCGTGTAGCAGCGGCGCGCCGCGGCGCCCTTCGGCGTAGATGAGCAGTGTCTTGGTGACCACCTTGGTGGCGTGGGATGGCTTGCCGGTGTTGGGGATGTCAACGCCCTGCAGTGCCGGGTGATGGGTGATCGAGTCGGGCGTGTCGCCGTTGGGGATCCACCAGAGGTGCTCGCCGGTGTTCAGATCGATGGCGGTGATGCGACCGTAAGGCGGCTTGAGGAAGGGGAGTCCCTGCACCCTGCCGGGGCCGACGCTCGGGCCGCTCGCCCAGGCCATGATGGTCTTGCCGATGGGGTTGGGGTCGTGGGAATCGGCCTCGACGCCGGGGATCAGCGATTGGCCGGAGCAGGTCTTGGTGGATGCGACATAGAGGATCTGGGTCTCCGGGTCGACCGCGGCGCCTCCCGGGATGTTGGTGCCGCCGCCGCCGCCGGGGCAGATCAAGGCGTTCTTGAAGCCCAGGTCGTTGTCGCGGTGCAGCGGTGGGTTGAACAGCGGGCCTAGCTCGTACTCGCTGAGCATCTCGAGGGCCGCCTCGTGTAGCTCGGGCGTGAAGTCGATGATGTCGTCCTCGGTGACACCCTGCATCTCGTATGCCGCTGGCCTTGTGGGGAAGGGCTGCGTCGGCGACGTTTTCTCGCCGGGGATCTTCGACGCCGGCACCGGACGCTCTTCGATCGGCCACACGGGCTCACCGGTCTCACGGTTGAGCACGTACGCCCAACTCTGCTTGGTCGTCTGCACCAGCGCCGGGATCTTCTTGCCGTCGACGGTGATATCAACGAGGTTCGGTGCCGTGGGGTTGTCGTAGTTCCAGATGTCGTGGTGCACGGTCTGGAAGTGCCAGCGGCGAACGCCAGTCTTGATGTCGACGGCGATGATACTGGTGGCGAAGAGGTTGTCGCCGGGATGGTGGCCGCCCCAGTAGTCGTTGGTGGGCGGATCGGTGACGAAGTACACCAGGCCAAGCTCGGGGTCGGCGGCCATCGGCGCCCACGCCGAGACGTTGCCGGTGAACGACCAGGCATCGTTGTCCCAGGTGTCGTGCCCGAACTCGCCGGGCTGCGGGATGACGTTGAACTTCCACAGGTGCTCGCCGGAGCGTGCGTCGTAGGCCAGTACGTGGCCGGGCACGTTCTCCTGCCGGGTTTGCCGGTAGCCCTGCTCGTGGGAGTTGCCTACCACCACAACATCGTTGACCACCATCGGCGGAGACGAGTTGGTGATGTAGCCGGTCTCCTTCGGAAGCCCCTCGTAGGCGTCGTACTCGTAGCCGAAGTCGGCCAGCAGATCGACGGTGCCCTCGTTGCCGAATTGCTCGATGGGCTGTCCGGTGACCGCATCGAGCGCGTGAAGGAAGAAGCCCGGCGAGATCATGTAAATCACACCGCGGCGGTCGATGTTGGCGTAGCCGACCCCCTTGCCGTAGTTCTTCCGCATCGAATCGTCCCACCGCGGTGTGTAGGGCTCGCGGTAGGTCCACAGGGTCTCGCCGGTGCCGGGGTCAACGGCGACCACGGTGCGGCGCTGCCCGGCGACGGTGTAGAGCACGCCGTTCACGTAGGTCGGCGTGGAGCGCATGATGTTGTCGACCGAGGGCCCGAAGTTGTCGCCTCGCCAGACCCAGGCGACCTCGAGATCCTCGAAGTTGTCGGCGTTGATCTGATCCAGCGGCGAGTACCGCGAACTGGCCGTATCGCCACCCCAGTGACGCCATTCACCGTTCTCCGTACCCGAGCCCGCCGGGCCGGTGCTCGGTGCACCGTTCTGCCCGACGGCGGGCATCGACAGCAGGCACAGGGCGACCACGCTTGCGGCGCACATCGCCGGTCTCGTCCACGTCGACGTGGAGCGTTGGATCGTCGGCATGAGTTTCAGTCTCCTCATGGCATTCCGCCTCCTGAAACGGACACCGGAATGTATCCATTCGTCCAGCAACATTGATCGCCGGAGCTACTGTCGTTGGCAGTCCAGTTGTCCACCCGGGCGCGAAGCACGTACTCGCCGGCTTCGCTGAACGTCGCCGTCGTCGTCGCTTCGCCGTTGCCTTCCTGCAACACGATCGTCTGATCGCTGAACATGACAGCGCCGGGGGGGCCTTGATGCTTGAACCAGGCGAGCGTCACCGCCACACCATCCCTGTTGGCAAGGTCGTGATCGAACCGTTCCGAGACCTCGCTGGCCCATACCGTCAACTCCATCGGGCTTCCTGCCGTCGCGACCCGCGGCTGCGACAGGGTGACGCCGGTCGGGTGTTGACCCTCGGGCCCATCGGGGTCGAGCCGCAACAGCGGTGGTACGGACCCCATGCCGCGTGGTCCGTAGTCGAGCTGAAGGGCCTCGATGCCCACCCTGCCCGGTACCGAGTACTCCACACCGTTGGCACGGATGGTCCACACAACCCGCTGACCGCCATTGCGATATGACGCTGGCACGGTGACCGTGAAGACACCTCGGTCGCGCCGCGGATCGACCGGGAAGTGGGTTGGCTGCCCACCGTCGAACTCGGCTGGCTCGACGAAGTTGTCCGGCCCGATGGGAATCTCGAGGATCTCCTCCATGTTCAGGTTGAAGTACCCGAACGAGAAGGTGAAGGTGCCGTCGGAGTTGGCATACCAGCCTTCGAAGAAGGGAGCTACCGGTTCGCCTGCCGGTGGTATCGGCGCCAGGGGAAGCCGCTGCACTTGCTGGGCCTCGACGGATACCGGGCTCGAGATAACGACGAGCGCCAAGCAAAGACTGGCCAGGAGCGAGCGACCCTTCATCGTGTGGTTCCTTCGGTTCAAAGGCGATCTCGGAACGGTCGTTCAGCTCCCGTCGTCACTGTCTTCAGCCGCAACCTCTGACTTCGCTTTCCTCTCGGCCGCCAGCTCCTCGTAGCCCGCTTCATCCAGGTGGGTCACCGCGAGCCAGGCATGCGACATCTCGTCGGTCGTACGGGCGCCGCGCGCATACCAGATTTGCGGATCCGGATTCAGCGGGTTGTTCTCGGTGTTGTCGTACCAGGCGGTAATCACCAGGACGGTACCGGTAGGCAGCAGCGGAGCGACACCGTCCTCATATATGTAGCTGTGGTGCCATCTCGCGTTGAAGTTGGTCACCATGCTCAACAGCTCCTCCGAGCCGTCCGGATAGATCGCCCGCATGGACTTGGCATGAAGATGCACGTGCCCGTGGGGTTGGAAGCTGTCGATGCGGACCGGATGATCCCAGCGGTGGAAGCCCTGGGTCATGGCGGTTCCGCCGGGTGCCAGGGCGATGTCGCCCTGCAGGCGGTACATGTCGAGGTCTTGGATGTATTCTGGCTCATAGCCCTCGGGGTAGAGCCACAGGCCGAGCTCGAGCTGGTCGTCCTCGACGGCATAGCCCATCGGGTAGTAGTGCACGTCCCATTCGATCAGCGAGTTCACGGGCAGCATCCGGGCCGCGTCTTCCGGGATGATCTCGCCGACCTTGCCCATGGCGTATTCCGACAGCATCGCCGTGCGGACCCATTCACCATCCTCGTTGGGGGTCATTAGTCTCGGGATGGCGTGATGCACGACTTGCCGCCCGGCGGGGAAGGAAGGCCTTATCTCGAAAGCCCGAATCAGCCTGTTGGTGTTGAGCCCGGTCTCCACGCGTGGACGCCACCAGATGTCGCCTCCTTCGGCCGGCACGTCGTAGGGGCGTGACTCGATCACGTGATCCGGCTTGCCGAGCTGGTCTTCGAGCTGCCACCTCTGCGCCTCCGGCCATTCCACCGGGGGCGGCATGTCTGCGACGTCTCCCATCGCCATACCGCTGTCCACCCAACCGACGATCGTCCGGATTTGCTGATCGCTCAGCCGCCAGTCGCCCTTGATTGCCTGGATCCCGACCTGTGTATCGAGATGATAGGGAGGCATCTCACGGGCAGCCACCTGCGCCTTGATCATTGGTGCGTAGCTTTTGGCCTCATCGTACGTGAGCAGCGACATCGGTCCGACGGAGCCCGGTCGATGGCAGATCTGACAATTCTGCTGCAGAATTGGTGCCACGTCGCGAGTGAACGAGACAGCCGCTCCCTGACCGGCCGCTGGCTCATCCGAGCTCTGCATCGAGACGGCGTTGCCGCTGAAGGTCAGCGGGGCGAGGAGCGCTAGCAGCGCCGTCCCCCATAGCCGTGACTGTCGCACGCGTGCCGATTTATTGTCCATCATCCGGCCTCCTGACAGAAAAGACTGGCGTCGCAGTTTGTCGCCCAGGGAGGCAGGCTAGATGTCGTTCATCGTGATCGTCAAGGGGTCGGTGCGCGACCTTCTTCGGCCCGGCTACTCGCGCCGGGATGACGTGTAGCGGTCCACCAACGACGGCGACGTGTGGGAGAGTACGCCACGGTTCGTGAAGCCTTCACTTCACCGAGGGAGTAGCGTGAGTCGATCTTTGTGCGTCGTGATGATCGAGCCTTTGCGACCGTGGGTCAGAGATCTGTACGTGGCTCAGTTGGCCGCCGACCAGTTCGAGCTGCGTTGGGCGCTGCAAGAGGACGAGAGCGGGTTGTCCGAGGGCATCGCCGGCGCCAACGTTCTGGTGACTGCCAGGCGCCGGGTGACGGCGGCGATGATCGCGGCCGCCGGCACGGGCTTGCGGTTGGTGCAGGTGCAGGGCCGTGCCGCCTATGCCGTCAATCTCGACGCCGCTCGCGACGCCGCTGTGCCGGTGTCGTTCATGCCGCATCGCGGCGCGATTGCGGTCGCTGAGCACGCCATCGCCCTGGCGCTGGGGCTGTATCGAAAACTGGTGCGCGGCCACGCGGCCACCGTCGGGGGGGAGTATCGTGAGCTCGGTCTCGAGCCCATCGAGACCAACGAGGACCGCATCGCCTTCAACTGGATGGGGCTCGAGAACGTGGGGGAGCTCTACGGTAAAACCATCGGGCTCGTCGGTCTGGGCGATATTGGCCTCGAGGTGGCGCGGCGCGCGCGCGCTTTCGACATGCGAGTGCTCTGCGCCAAGCGCAGCCCGCTGCCGTCAGAGCATCAAAGCGTGATGGGGATCTCTCAGGTTCCCCTGGAGGAGCTGCTGCGAAGCTCCGATATCGTCAGCCTGCATGCACCACACACGGCAACCACCGAGCGTCTGATCGACGCTGCGGCGCTATCGTGCATGAAATCCACCGCGGTGCTGGTCAACACCTCGCGCGGCGGATTGATCGACGAGAAAGCGCTCACCGACAGCCTGAGCAAACGGGCTATCGCCGGCGCCGCGCTCGACGTCTTTCTCCACGAGCCGCTGCCCGCCGATCATCCGTTTAACGGCCTCGACAACGTGCTGCTGTCTCCCCACCTCGGCGGTGGATCGGGTGGCGGCCAGAAGGGCATGGTGGCGGATATGGTCGCCAATCTCGAGCGGGTTGCTGCTGGACAGTCGCCGCTGCATCTCGTCGGTATCCCCACGGCCGGCTCTGGGGTTCGTCCGTGATCCAGGATCCGGTGGGGCTGCTGGCGTTCTTGTTCGCCGTCGTCGCCCTGACGCGATATCTCGAGCGCAAGCACTGGCTGTTCGAAAAGGCCACCTCCGCGATTCTCTGCACTTTGCTCGGTATCACGCTCGCCAATCTGGGGGTCATCCCGTTCAGCTCTCCGGCCTACGACGTGATCTTCGAGTTCGGCATTCCCTATGCCATCGTTCTGGTGATCCTTGCCTCGGATCTCAAGCAGCTCGCACTTGCTGGAAGGCCGGTCATCGTTGCCTTCGTCATCGCAGCTGCCGGTAGCGTGCTCGGGGGGTTTGCCGCAGGAATGCTCTTCGAGAGCTGGCTGGGTCCGGAGACCTGGAAACTGAGCGGCGCCTTCGCCGGTGCCTTCGTCGGTGGTGGAATGAACTTCGCCGCCATCGGCAGCGAGCTGCAGATCGCCCCGAGCACCTTCGCGGCGGCGGCCGTGGCCGACAATCTCTCCACGGTTCCTTACATGCTGACCCAGATTGCCCTCGTCGGCCTACTGGCGCCGCTCTACCGCCGGCGGTGTCGGAGCGCGGTGATGGCAGGCGGCGCGGAGCCTACTCAGACGACGGCTAAAGCCGGGCCGTCTGAGCTGGACGATCTCTCCGGCCAGGCGGCGGGTATCCTCCGGCAGTGGACCGAGGCTTCGGTCAACATCGCTGACCTGGCCATCCTTGCAGCCTTGCCGCTGGCCATTCTGTGGCTGGCGCGGACTCTGGGAGCGCTGGTACCGGCGATGCCCGAGGTGTTGTGGATTACCACGCTGGCGTTCGTGATCGCTCAGATCCCCCTCATCAAGAAGTTGCGTGGGGCCATGGTCGGGGCCTACTTCACGATGCACATCTTCTTCCTGGCGCTGGGTGCCTCCTCGATCGTTTCGGAGGTGTTCAAGATCGGTGCGCCCATCTTTCTGTTCATGATCCTGATCATCCTGGTGCACGTGCTGGTGGTCTATGGCCTCGGTTGGCTGATGCGGTTGGATCTGCCGACGATCACCGTCGCCAGCGCTGCCGCCATTGGCGGCGCCGGCTCGGGGTTGGCGCTGGCGATGATCTTCAAGTGGCCCAACGTCATCACCTCCAGCATCATCGTCAGTATCCTGGGCTATGCCCTGGGCAACTATCTGGGGCTGAGCTGTGCTTATCTGGTTCGGGCGCTGGGTTGACCGCGAGCCTGGCGGGAGCGGAAGCGGTGGTCACCGGCGCCGGCCGCGGGCTCGGCAGGGCGGTGGCCGTGGCCCTGGCCTCCGAGGGAGCGCGGGTGTCGCTTTGCGATGAGTCCGACGAAGAGCTCGGCACCACGGTTTCGTTGATCGAGAAGAATGGCGGTAGCGTGTGGGCCACTTGCATCGACCTGGCCGACGCCATCGCCTGCGGTGATTTCGTGGACCGCGTAACCGGACGGGTGCAACGTCTTGACGTGCTGGTCAATAACGCCGCGGTCTTGAGGCTGGCCGGGGTGGAGGAGCAATCGGTTGGCGGCTGGACGCACACGCTGGCCGTCAACTTGACGGCGCCGTTCATCCTCAGTCGCGGTCTGTTGCCGTCCCTGCGGTTGGAGGGCGGGTCGCTCATCAATGTCTCCTCTCGTGCCGGAATCAGGGCGTTCGAGTCGGAGGCCGCCTACTGTGCCTCGAAGTTCGGGCTCGAAGCGCTCACCAAGTGTCTCGCCCTGGAGCTGGAAGGCTCGCGTGTGAGCGTCAATACCATCACGCCTGGTATGCGCATCAAGCCGACGTCGTTGACCAGCGCCGAAGAAGCCGCGCTTCCGGCGGCGGAGCGCGAACGCTGGTCGAAGCCCGACCCGATCATGCCGGCGGTGCTGTTGCTGGCCCGCCTGCGAGGCGAGGTCAGCGGTCGGCGATTCGACGCATTGCGTTTGTCGAAGGCACTGCTGTCCGAGGCGCCCGAGGCGATCATGGCGCGTCTCGGCGAGCTCGCCGAATGAGCTGCGCTGACGGAGGCAGCCGCATGATGCGGGCGCTCTCGGCACGCGTTCGGACCCTGTCGGTCGATCTGATGGAGATCGACGTCGCGGTGCCGCCGGCCGGCCTGATCGATGAGGTTCGGCGTCACCTGCTTGACGGCGAGACCCACTACACGACGCGACCCGGAATCGTCGATCTCCGTCGTCGGATTGCTGAGCGGATCGAGCAGCTCGGCGGCGGCAGCCTCGATCCCCTTGCCAGCGTGCTGATTACCGCCGGCGAACGGGAAGCTCTCTTCGTGATCCTGCTGGGTCTCGGTCTACGATCGGGTGCGACGGTGGTTGCCGCAGACCAGGGCGGCCGCCATCAGGGGCTGATGCGCTTGCTGGGTCTAAACGTGATTGAAGCGGGTGATGTGCAAAGCCAGCGTGACGTCGTCTACCGAGAGGCCCCCTGCAGCGAAGGCCTGTGGCCCTCGACCGCCCAGGTGATTGCGAAGGACAGCTGCGTCGAGATCCACAATCTGCGCGGCCAGCTCACCGAGGGATCTGCCGGTTGCGGGGAGGGCCAAGGCGGCGAGGAGATCGGGTCGAGTCTCGGAGCGCAGACGATACTGATGGGCAACCTGCACGGCTTGGCCGGAATGAGCTCCTTCCGGATCGGCTTCGTGGCCGGTCCGCCGGCGACGATGAAGCCAATCATGGTCTGGAAGCAGGCGCTGTCGATTTGCACCGCAGCCCCCTCGCAGCGTGCCGCGATACGTTCCCTGGATCGCTGGAGGGCTCCCGGACCATGAGCAACCGCGCCGCCGAGGCGGGGGAAAAGGCGACATGGATGCGCTATAGCCTCATGGAGCTGGCTGCCAGGCGCGACGATGTGATCCCTCTCGGCCTGGGCGACCCGGATCTTGCTACACCGGCGGAGATCATCGAGGGTGCGGCGCGCCGCATGTCGAATCCGGTTTCGACCTTGCCGATCCGTGGATTGCCCGAGCTGCGCCAGCGGCTGGCGCGCCGCTATCGTCACGAGAAGGGCATGGAGGTCGATTCGGAGCGTCAGATTTTGGTCACCAACGGCGGTCAGGAAGCCCTCTTCCTGACCCTGCTCGCCCTTGTCGATCCGGGCGACGGCGTCGCGATGGCGGATCCGCGCTATTCCTCCTACGACCAGGCGGTCGGTGCGGCCGGGGGCAGGATCGTCGAGATTCCCACCGGCCGGGATTGTCGCTTCGAGCTCGACGCAGCGGCGCTACGTGAAGGGGTCGGCGATGCCAAGCTGCTGGTACTGGTCAACCCGAACAACCCGACCTCCTCCCTCATCGACCCGGCCGGGGTGCGCGAGATCGCCGCGGTGGCGCAAGAGCGGGATCTCATCGTCGTCGCAGACGAGATCTACGACGATCTGGTCTACGATGATCGAGAGGTGCTGTCGATGGCGGCTTGCGACGGGATGAGTAGTCGCACCGTTACGTTGTCCGGCTTCTCCAAGTCCTACGCCATGACTGGCTTCAGGGTCGGTTACCTGATCGGCGAGCCGGATTTCATCGATGCGGTGACGGTGATCAAACAGGTCGTGTCCGGCCCGTGCCCGCTGTTTTCTCAATACGCGGCGCTCGCGGCCCTGCAGCTCTCCCACGACACGCGCAGCGCATTTCGGCGTCGCTACGATCGTCGCCGGCGGGTGATTCTGCAGGGCCTCGATTCCCACGGCATCCCCTACGGCGATGTCGGCGGTGGTCTGTTCGTATGGGCGGACGTATCGATGTACGGCTTGCCAGCGGACGAATTCTGCCTGCGTCTTCTTCAGGATACGGGTGTGCTGATCTTTCCCGGGCTTTCCTTTGGCGAGCGATGGCAGTACTTCGTGCGTATCTCATTTCTGGCGCCGGAGGCAAAGATCCGCGTGGCGATGGATCGGTTGGCCACCTTCGTTGCGACGCTCCCCGCAGGTAGTCGATGATTGGCGAGCTGCTGATCCGTGGCGGCACTCTGGTTACCGCCTCGGAGTCCGTCGAGGCCGACCTGCTGCTTCGTGGGGGCAGGATCGAGGCCCGCGGCCGCGACCTGCAGACCGACGGCGAGGTCGTCGATGCTACCGGACAGCTGGTGATGCCAGGCGGTATCGACACCCATGTACACCTGGCGCATCCGATCGATCGCATGGGGATCGAGACCGCCGACGACTTCTACTCAGGCACCGTGGCGGCGGCCTGCGGTGGGGTGACGACGATCATCGACTTCGCCCTGCAGCGGCGCGGCGATGGGTTGACGGAGGCGCTCGAGCGCCGCGACCGCCAGGCGCGCGGCCAAGCGGTAATCGACTATGGCTTCCACGTTATCGTGACCGACGTGCGGCCGGGGGTTCTTGCCGAGATTCCGGCCTGCATCGAGGCGGGGTTCCCGTCCTTCAAGATCTACATGACCTACTCCGACAAGATCGTCCGCGACGACGCTCTGTTGCGCATCCTCGAGGTCACGGCGACCGAGGGTGGGCTGGTCTATCTGCACTGCGAGAACGATTGCGCCATCAACCATCTCATCGAGCGGTTTCTCGCCGCCGGCAAGACACAGCCCGCCTTCCATGCCAGCAGTCGCCCGCCGCAGGTAGAGGATGAGGCAACCTATCGCGCCATCATGCTGGCCGAGCTTACCGGGGCATCGATCTGTGTCGCCCATGTCACCTCGGCGGCGGCGATGGGGCACGTCGACCGGGCGCGGCGCCGGGGGCTTCCCGTCGTCTGTGAGACATGTCCGCAGTATCTGGTGCTGACCGAGTCCGAGTACCGGTGTGACCGGGGCTTCGAGGCCGCCAAGTTTGTCTGTAGTCCACCGTTGCGAGATGCCGAACATGGCGAGGCCTTGTGGCGAGGCTTGTCGGACGGTTCGATCCAGCAAGTGGCCTCCGACCATGCACCCTTCGACTTCGCAGAGCAGAAGCAGCGTGGCCGCGACGACTTCACCAGCATCCCCAACGGCTTGCCTGGAATCGAGACCCGTCTGCCGCTGCTGTTTTCAGAGGGCGTCGACAAGGGGCGCATCAACGTCAACCAGTTCGTGGCGTTGGTCGCTACCAATCCGGCCAAGATGTTCGGGTTGTACCCACGGAAGGGCTCCCTGGAAGAGGGCGCCGACGCGGATCTGGTGCTTATCGATCCGCAGCGTGAGGTCCAGATCGACCATGCCCGGTTGCACTCGCAGGTTGATTACAATCCCTATCAGGGGATGCGGTTGCGGGGCGTTCCGACGCTGACCTTGTCTCGGGGAGAGGTGGTGAGTCGGCTCGGCGAGCCGACCGCCGAGCGGGGGCGCGGCGAGCTCCTATCTCGTGCCGCCTGCGAGCGGTCAGCGCTTCCGTGACGCGGCGGGTACAAGATCGTCGCGGGTCTCGTCGATGATGCCGAAAAAGCAGCACCACTCGCCTGCCATTACGGCCGGTCGTGAGCGTAGGCCGAAGACCACGCCGTCGCAGGGCGCTCTGACCTCACCTACGACATCGCCGTAGAGGTTGTAGATTTCCCCGAGCAGCGTGTCGCCGTTGATCTCTTCTTCGAAGGGCAATTCTCGGCTGCCCACGAACATCCCCGACGCCGGCGCCAGCAGCGCCTGCTGATGTCCCATGCGCCATGTGGCGGCGTAGCGTGGGCTGCCATCGATCATCCCGTAGTGGCGCATGACGTTGAGGTAGCTCTCCGAGAGATCATCGGCGATGTCGTAGAAATCACCGGTCAAGGTGCGGCAATTGCCACCTAACTCGACGGTGATGCCGCCGCCACCACCGCGCGCCACCTTCGAGGCGGGATCGCCCGAGTCACCGGTAGGGGAGCAGAAGACCAGATCCCAGCCGCTCCCCATGGCGGCCGCCAGCTCGATGCTCGGCGGGTTGTCGGCAGCGAAGATCATGTGAGCCAGGTAAGAGTGATCGCCTCCAGAGTGGATGGCAATCTGCAGATCGCAATGTTGCTCCATCGCCGTCCAGTGCGCGTGTGCGACGCGTTCGGTCGGATAGCCGTCGGCTCTCCCCGGGTAAACGCGGTTCATGTCGTAGGTAAAGGCATCCAACGGGTTGCCTCGGCGGCCCGCGGCAAACGCCGGCACGTTGATGGCTGGCACCGCCACCAGCGTTCCACGCATCGATCGCGGATCGATCTTCTGCAGCGTCCGGAAGATCGAAAATGCACCTTCGGGCTCGTCGCCGTGGATCGCGCCGTTGATCCACAGGATCGGCCCGGCGTCGATGCCATGGCAGACGATAACCGGGATGGCGTCGGTGCCGCCGCAGACGTCCGCCCCGGTCGGAATGCCGCCGCGGGCCACTGTGCCGGGCTGTGCCGCCGCTGTACCGATCTTCAGGCAGGCGCGCTCCGTCTGCTTTGCAACCATTTCGTTCTCCTGTTCAGCCAACCGCCATCATCCGTCCGGTGCCGGCGCTTGGTCACAAGGGGCAGTCGATTCCGAGTTCCGCCGCTAGATCATTCAGCTGGGTCACGCTTTCCACATCGATCGGAATGCCCTCGCGCAGGCGGCGGCGGGCGCGGCGCTGTTCTTCCTCGCCGGGAAGCATCACCGGGTGCTGGGCGTCGATGGCCGGAGCATCCGCTACCTCGGCGATCAGTTGCTCGAGACGTTCGCCGAATTCCTCGCCGGGCAGAAAGGCCTGCGGGTCGATGGCGATCATCGTGTGTCCAACGTCGTAGCTCTGGTCGTCCTGAAATACCGAGAGACCGAACAGCGCGCCGGTCATGACACCGCAGAGCACATCGGTGATCAAGCTGAGACCGTAGCCCTTGTAGTCACCCATCGGTAGCAGCGGCCCGCGCATGGCTTGGTGCGGGTCGGTGGTGCGGTCACCCTCGACGGTCAGACCCCAGTTGTCGGGGATGCTGAGTCCGGCCCGCTCGTACCAGCGCATCATGCCTTTGCCGGACTGGGTGAGGGCCATATCGAGGATGATCGGATCCTTTTCAGCGAGCCGCGGTATGGCGATGCCCCAGGGGTTGGTGCCGAGCACCGGTTGAGCTGAGCCCCAAGGCGCCATCTCGGCCCCAGCGTTGGTTTGCGCGATTCCGATCAACCCCTGCTGGGCGGCCAGGCGAGCATGAAAGCCGGCGATGCCGAAGTGATTGCTGTTGCGAACACCGACGCAGGCGACACCGTGCTGCCGTGCTTTGTCGATGGCGCGTTGCATGGCTCGATGGGCGGCGACGTAGCCGAATCCCTTGGCGGCGTCGAGCAGCGCGGTTGCTGACGTTTGTCGTTCCCAGCGCATCGCTGCGGCTGCAACGATGCCGCCGTTGCGGGCCCGACGGCTGTAGCGCAGTAGCTTTTCCAGTCCCTGGTGTTGGCCGGGATGCAACCAGCAGCAGGCGGTCAACAATCCTTCGGCGATGATGTCGGCTTCCTCCTCGCTGGCGGCTAGCGCTCGTAGGACGTCGAGCGTGAATCGCCGCAGCAGGCCGGCCTCGTAGAGGGCGACCGGGACCTTGCCGTCGAGTAGATAGCTAATCGCCGTACCTGTGTCGGTGCGCCGCTCAGTCGAGCGCGCTTGGCTCGAAGAGCTCGATGGTCAACCCGGCGAACTCGGGGGCCGAAACGACCACCGAGCGGCCGTCGTCAAGGTCGACGATTCGGTCGGAGCCCGGTGCCCCGACCTCGCGAAGGTGCGCCAGGTCAGCGTCCAGATCGCCGGTCTCGAGGATCAGTCGATCGAGACCTTCCCCACGTGCTTTCAGGAACCTGGCAGCCGGCGATGCCGGGTCGGGGTCATCGACGAGCTGCAGCGTGCAATCGTTGTCGAAGGGGATTCGGGCCTGTTCGGCAGTCTGTTGTTGGGCGTGGATCGGTAACCGAAACAATCGCTCAAAGCGCGCGCATGCCTGCTGAAGGTCGTCGACCACGAGCCCTAGGTGCCGTAGGCGAGAGATCCCGAGACAGCGGCTGACCGGGAGCCCGGTGGCCTCCTGCGGGTAGACCCAGGAGGTGTCATGCGCTTGGATCAGCTCTACCGTCAGGCCCGGCAGTTGGTCGGGGAAGACGAAGGCCTCGTAGCCGTCGGCGGCGTGAAAGATCTCGTCGGCGAAGATCGGCACGTCGATGGATCGGAGGTGAGCTACATCCGCCTCGATATCATCGGTCTCGATGGCAATGTGCTCTAGTCCCTCGCCGCGTTGCTGCAGAAACTGCGTCACCCGGGAGTCCGGATCCCAGTTCTGCACGAGATGCAGCCAGCACTCGTTGCCCAGCAGGATGCGAGCATCGAGCTGCATGCCATGACCCTGGTCGTCCCTGAAGTCGCGGGCTCGCACTCCGAACCAGCTGTCGAGGCGATCGCAGACGGCCTGCAGATCCCTGACCACGACACCGATGTGTTGCAGGCGGATAAAGCTCATGACGGGGGTTGAGCGATGGCAACGATACGGCCGGCTCGTCCTGGATCGCGTGCCTTCGGCTGGTCATTGTGGATGGAGCATCGCATTGTAGGGCATCGGGATTCCATCTGAGCGCCGGAGGAGGTCGATGAGCAGGCCTGCCATCCAACCAGAGATCGACGTGACCCGGGCGCGCCGCGAGACGCCGGGTGCGGAGCGCGTGCTGCATTTCAACAATGCCGGGGCTGCACTCACCCCGACACCGGTGCTCGAGGCGCTGTACGGGCACTTGCGCGCCGAGGCGGAGATGGGCGGCTACGAGGCTGCGGACGCTGCCGCGCCCCAGCACCTGCGAGCCTACGAGGCGATCGCGGAGCTGCTCGGTTGTGAGACGGAGGAGATCGCCCTCGTCGAGAACGCCACACGTGCCTGGGACATGGCCTTCTATGCGATGCCCTTCAATTCGGGCGATCGCATCCTCACCGGTGAAGCGGCGTATGTGAGCAACTACCTCGCCTACCTGCATGTTGCCAGAGCGACGGGGGCGGTGGTCGAGGTCGTGCCCAGCGATGCCGACGGCCAGATCTCGCTGGAGGCGCTCCGGACAGAGCTGCGGCGCCAGCCGGTCGCATTGGTGGGGCTCACACACGTGCCCACCAACGGCGGTCTGGTGAATCCGGCAGAAGAGGTGGGCAAGCTCACCCGTGAGGCCGGCGTCCCCTTCCTGCTCGACGCCTGTCAGTCTGCCGGACAGTGGCCGCTCAACGTGGACGCGCTGGGCTGCGACATGCTCTCGGTCACCGGGAGAAAGTACCTGCGAGGACCGCGTGGCACCGGCTTTCTCTACGTCCGGAAAGGAATGATCGAACGGTTGGATCCGCCCTTCCTCGACATGCGGGCCGCTTCCTGGACGGCGCGGAATGAGTACGAGATCCACCCCACCGCCAGGCGCTTCGAGAACTGGGAGTCCTACGTGGCCGGGCAGATTGCGCTCGGTGTTGCGGTCGACTATGCCCTGGAGTGGGGCATCGAGCCCATTCGGAAGCGCGTTGTTCACCTGGCTACGACGCTGCGCAGCGCTCTTTCGGAGATGCCCGGCGTCCAGGTGCGCGATATCGGTCGGCAGAAGTGCGGCATTGTCACGTTCACTGTCGACGGTCGCGAGCCATCGGACCTGCAGAACGAGTTGAGCGCGCGAGGCGTGAACGTCAGCGTGACCGAGCGCTCCTCAAGCCGCATCGACATGGAGGCCCGCAACCTGCAGTCCATGGTGCGTGCCTCGGTGCACTACTACAACACCGAGGACGAGGTGGCGCGCTTCGTGAGCGAGGTGGCTGCCCTTTCGCATTGACCTCAGAGCATCTCGCCGGCCTGAGCAAGGTTTGCGATCGCGGCTGGGGTGCGCGTACCATCGCGTCTCTCAAGGGGTAGCGATGACACTCGATCGACGTCGGTTCACCAGACTCGCGGGGGCCAGCGCGGCGACCATGGCCGTAGCGTGGCAGCAGGCGTGCGCGCAGGTGGCGGACTCGGGCGAGGTCTCGGCCGAGACGGTTCGTACGCTGCTCGACGCACAGGGTCCGCGGGGCATCTACGAGCAGCCGGAGGAGTTCGAGCGCCTGCGCCGCGCTATCACCAACACGATTCGGATCCAGGACGAGTTGCGCAGCTTCCCGCTCGACGACGACGAGCAACCGCTCACCATCTTCCGAAGGGGCTGAGGGTGCAGGAAGCGGTTCACTTCCTCACCGTGCGGCAGCTGGCGGACCGGCTGGCGGACGGGACGATCACCTCGGTCGAGCTCACCCAGATGTATCTGCGGCGCGCCGAGGAGCTCGACGTCCCGCCTTTCGAGTTGCCGAGCGAGCCGCGCACCGATCACGGCAGCAAGCTCTCGACGATGATCACCATCGCCCGTGGCCGGGCGCTCGAGTCGGCGGAGCGTGCCGATGCCGAGCTCCGGGCGGGACAGCGGCGCAGCATCCTGCACGGCATCCCCTACGGTGTGAAGGATCTGCTGGACACCGCCGGGATCCGCACGACCTGGGGATCGGGCATCTTCCGTGAGCGGGTGCCGGAGCGCAACGCCGCGGTGGTCGACCGACTGGAGCGGGCCGGCGCCGTGCTCATGGCAAAGATGTCGCTCGGAGAGTTCGCCGGCGGTAACACGAGCTCGGCGCTCAACCCTTGGAAGCTCGACCGGACCAGCTTCGGTTCCTCGAGCGGCACCGTGTCGGCCGCGGTGGCAGGCCTCATCGGCTTCGGGATCGGCACAGAAACCGGTGGATCGATCGTCTTCCCGGCGTCCGCGGTCGGAGCCTCCGGCCTTCGACCCACGTTCAGCCGGGTGAGTCGCCACGGGTGCATGGCGCTCTCCTGGAGTCTCGACAAGATCGGGCCCGCCGGCCGTTCTGCCGAGGACTGCGGCCATATCCTCGAGCAGATCGTCGGCTACGACGCCCGGGACAACTCCTCGACGGACCGGCCGTTCAGTTTCAGAGACGATCCAGGAAGCATGCGGGGCAAGCGACTCGGCGTACACCGCGCCGAGTTCGAGCTCTCACAATCCGAGGACAATCGGCGCGTCTTCCAGGGGGCGCTGGACGTTTGGGAGCGGATGGGCGTGATCGTCGAGGACATCACGTTGCCTCGATACCCGACCGGAGCGCTTTTCTCGACCATCGTCACCGTCGAGAGCGGCACGAACTTCAAACTCCTGTTCGATGACGGCAGAGCCAGCGGGATGTTCTCCTTCAACCAGGACCGGGCCGCGGGGTGGATGGCAGGCCGTATGATGCCGGCGGCAGACTATCTGACGGCCCAGCGGATTCGAAGTCAGCTGACCCGTGAGGCCGACGAGATCGTCTCTCGATACGATGCCGTCATCGCTCCCACCTGGCCAAACGGTGCGGCGCTTCGTGAGGTCCGAGACGGTTGGCCCATCCCGGCCCGTAACGAGTGGGAGCCCCCCGACGAGATTGATGATCAGACTCCTCGCCTCAACTACATTGCCAACCTCGTCGGACACCCTGGCCTGTCGATTCCGTGTGGCTTCGACCCTGACGGCCTGCCGCTTTGCCTTCAGATCGTCGGGTCCCCCTTCGACGAACAAGCGGTGCTCGACTTCGGCATGTCGTTCCAGCGCGGTACGAACTGGCATCTTCAGAGGCCTCCGTTTCCGTGGAGGGAGTAACAGGCGGTGGTGGAAATATGTCGCAGCGAGATCCAGGAGGAGCCTTCATGAACGGTTCGCGTAATGCCCTTGGCCAGTGGACCCTGCTGGCGCTTTCTGCCCTGCTGGTGGCGATCCCCAGACCATCAGCCGCTCAATCCAACTACGACCTGCCCATTCGAGAGCATGTCTTCGGCAACGGCCTCCGTCTGCTCGTCCTGGAGCGCGGCGGAGATCCCAGGGTGACCTGCAAGATCTTCACGGACATGGGCGCCATCCACGAAGTTCCTGGGCTGCTCGGCACGGCGCACTTCCAGGAGCACATCATGTTCAAGGGCACCTCCACGCTGGGCACCACCGATTGGGAGGCGGAACGGGTGATCCGCGAGCGCATGTGGGAGTTGGAAGCCCAGTTGATCGAGGAGAAGAACCGCGCCCGGAATGCTATCCGTCAACGCGGCATCATCGACGACTACCGGCATGTCGAAAGCACGTCGAATATGGACGAGTTGCTAGCCGAGCTGGCGGAGCTCGAACGCCAGGCTGCGATGTACCGTGAGAGTGGCTCGATGGGCAAGTGGTACCAGGCATACGGAGGTACGGAGCACACCGCGACGACCGAGCAGGAGTACATGAAGTTCGATCTCACCCTGCCGGTCGAGCGCGTCGACCTCTTTCTACGGGTCGAGGCGGATCGGATGTCCAACACGGTGTTCCGGGAGTTCGAGCAGGAGCGGATGATCCTCGTGGAGCAGCGTCTCGGCGATCTGAACATCCCGTCGACGCCGTATTACGAGCAGATGAACGCGCTGTCGGGGGTCGTGCATCCGGTGTTCTGGCCGGAGGGCTACAGCACCGACTTCGGCGAGTACACGCGCACCTCGCAGAGATCGATGTACGAGGAGTACTTCGTCGTCAACAACACCACGCTGGTGTTCGTCGGCGGGGTCTCCCTCGACGAGATGATTCCGCGCGTGGAGCATTACTTCGGGTGGATGGAGCGCGCTCCCGAACCTACCCGAACGCCCGCGGTCGAACCGCGTCCCGGCGCCGAGCGCCGACTGATCTATCGCAACGACGAGATCGAGCCGCGCGTCGAGTTCCGCTATCAGATCCCGGCGGTGGGTCACCCCGATCGACCCGTTTTCGACGTGCTCGGTGAGGTCGCGGCCGACCGGCTCACCGGCAGGCTCGCGAGCGCGGGGATCGCGGGCGGGATCAACGTGAACACGGTCGTGGTGCACACGGCGCGCTTTGGTGTCCCGGCGACGATCAACTTCGAGGTGATTCTCTCGGATGAAGCGGTGCTCCAAGAGACTGAAGCCCTGCTCGACGAGACGATCCAGTCGCTCATGACGCCACCGGAGGCCAGCAAGGTGGCGCGCGCCCAGAAGGTGCTGCGTACCGAGTGGCACCGCACCGCGAGAGACGCGAGCGCCCTGGCCTTCCAAATCGGGCATTTCCAGACGATGGACCGATGGGAGACGCTGCAGGCGTTCCTCGATGCACGCGACAACGCCACCGCGGCCGACATCGCGCGGGTCGCGCAGCTCTACTTCGTGCCCGACAACCGCTCGGTGGGTGTGGCGCGTTCCCGAACGCCCCGGCGCCCAGCATCGGAGGAGCGGCCATGATGACCCGACCCTTCCTCATCGCAGCAGCAGCGCTGGCGCTCCACGCCATCCCGGCGGTCGCCCAGGACACCACCCATCCGCGCGACATGGACCTTCCGGCCTCCTCGTTCGAGCGACCCGATCCTGGCCATCTTCGCCTCGAGCTAGCCAACGGTCTGAGCGCCTACGTGGCCGAGGATCACCGGGCGCCGCTCATGACGCTGACGGCGTTCGTCGCGGCCGGGTCGTCGCACGGCGCACCCGGAGAGGCCGCAGCCGTGGCAGCAGCGCTGCGACGCGGGCCGGCATCGATGTCCGTGGCGGACTTCCGTGCCGCGCTCGATGAGATGGCTGCGGCGTACTCGGTGACGGTGGGCCGCGAGGAGACCGAGATCACCATGGACGTGCCCGCCGAAGATGCTTGGCAGGCGCTCGATCTGTTCGCTGCCCTCCTCCAGGGGCCGGCGTTCGATGCCTCGTCGTCCGGCGGACCGTCACGCATGTCGCAGGCCGAGGGAATCGACTGGGCGCGCTCGATCGCCGGGGCGATCGCGACATTCGACAGCCGCTTGTACACAGGCCATCCGTTCGGACGTAGCCCGTCGGTCGACGACATGGAGGCGGCCAACGCCGGAGGCGCCGAGCGTTACCACGGCGCGTACGTCGTTCCTGCGAACGTCGTCCTCGCTGTCGCCGGCGACTTCGACGCGGTGCAGGCACGGCGTCGTATTACTGAAGCGTTCTCGGGGTGGATTGAAGGCGAGCGTGCCGCAGCCCTGACGTTTCCGGAGGTGACGATGACGTCACCGCGTCGCGTGCTGCTAGCGGACGTCGACAAGCTGCAAGGTTGGGTGGTGATCGGCCATGAGATCCCCGTCGTGCCGCGGCAGGATCAGGCCGCGCTCGAGGTGATGGACTACATTCTCGGCGCCTATCACCTCGATGTACGGCTCTTCCGCGAGTCGAGGGAGCTGCGTGGGCTCACCAACGACAACAGCTCGTTCCTCGAGTCCGGCGTGCGAGGCCCCGGGAGCTACACCTTCCGCACCTCCGGTCGACCCGAGACGGTGCGCCTGCTCGTGGAGATCACTTTCCGGGAGCTCCAGAAGATCCGCGATACTAGAGCGAGCGCCGAGGAGCTCTTCATTGCCACGGGAGCGCTGGTGGACGGTACGTACGCGTCACAGTACGCGACCGGCCTCGACGCGTCGCGCAACTTTGCGCTGGAATGGCTGCGCGATCGAGACCACGACTGGTCGGCCGGCTATGTGGAGCGCATCCGCGCGGTGACGCTGGAGCAGGTGCAGGCGGCGGCGCAAAAGTACATTCACCCCGATCGAATGCTGGTCTCCATCGTGGGTCCGCTCGACAAGATCGAGGCGTCGGCGATGATCGAGTCGGAGCCCCAACTGGACGCTTGGGGCGAGGTCGAGTGGGTCGATCAGGATGACCCCTCGCCGTCCCCCTCCTCAATACGCCAGCGTCTCGCCTGGCAGCCGTGAAGCCAGCGTCAGTTGATGAGATAGAGCTCCTCTTGCGGCGGAGACAGATACTCGACTCCAGTCGCGGTGGCAAGCGCCTGCTCGTGATCCCACCAGAGCAAATACTGATCTTCATGCTCGCTGGAAGGCCACGGCATGTAGATGAAATATTCCAGAACGAAGTGGTGATTGGGTGCTAGCGGTATGTCCCACATCCACTCGGGACCGTTGGAGCCGATCCTGGGGCCAAAGTAGTTCTCGAACGTCCTGGCGCGCGCTCCTTTTCCCAGTCCATGGCAGTCGATGTTGAGGTGGGTCCTGCCAGGGTCGAAGCCCGCGGTATAGGCCGAGAAATCGTTCCTTGGGGTGAACAGGTGCAACTGGTCATCCCTGAGAATGATCCCTTCCTGTTCGAGCGTCGCCGTGTAGTTTTCGACGATCTCACGCGGCGTAAGGCCCACCTTGATGTTCTCTGCCAGGATCTCATCGACTCTCCGGTACCGTGCCCAGAGTTGCTTGATCTCCGGAGGCGGTTCGGTCTCGCTCTCACGGAGCACATAGGCGTACATTCCCTGGCTCGGGGCTGCCACGATGTCACCTCCCTGGATCGCAACGCTCTCGTGACCTGGAGTCCGTCCCCTTTGTGAGACGCTCGCGCCTCGACGGCGAAACACCGTCATTCCCACGTCGCGATTCCTGGTTACGCCCGGCACGATCTCCTCGAATGCCCGGGTTATGCGTTCGACTTCGGCGGCGCGCAGCTTCTTGAGCAGCTCGACCTCGCTTGGCACCGGTCTGGCGATGTACTCCATCATCACGAATTCAGACGAGACGATGCGGCTGGCGTATTTGTCACCGAGCTCCTCGGCCAATAGCAGGTAGTCGGTGTGCGAAAGGCCGTCTCGTGCTCTCGTCGTGGTCGGATACGGCCCCAGGTCGAACTTGAAGTTCACCGCGATACGTTCGGGGTCGCGTGCTCCGACGAATTCTCCGAGGCCCTGGAATCGGTAGTCGTATTCCGTCTCTGGCCCTCCCGGCGGCTGCTTCACTAGAACCGGGTCGCCGAGTATGTCGTAGGCTCCCGATTCCTCGACCGCCTCGGTCTCCCAGGTCACCCTCCATGTTTCTCCGGCATGGGAAGCTCCCCAGCGACGTCCGAGAACCGCCCGTTCGATGCGCTCGTCGCCACGGTCCGTGAAGACGAAAACGCCGGAGGTGCTTCCCAAGTCTTGTGCGCCGAAGGGATCCGGAACGGCTTCTCGCATCACGTGAATCCACATGTCGACATTGTTCTTCCGCATCACTTCGGGCAGGACGATGTCGAACTTCTCCCGACGAATCCGATGGTTCCATTCCCTCAGCTCGTCCTCTTCCTGAGCTTGTGCTGCAGTGGTGCCCGTATCGGTCGACGCCGTATCGGTCGATGCCGGGGCGACGCTTTCAGAACTACAGGAACAAATGAGAACGGAAACACAAACGATCAAGAACGAAGCAACTCGAATAGACACTAGACGCTCCCTTTCAGACGATCTCGATCGAGCCGGGGCTCACGGTACGACTCGGTGTACCGTAGCTCCTGAGCCGCGCATATGGGGATGGGCCGCGAATATGGAGGCGCAGATGGTCGGAACGGCGATTAGCATCGCTCGAGTTGAGAACGACAACAGGTTGGACGGACCTGTCTCAACGCCGGCACGTCTGGTAGCGGGTGATCTCCGGCGTAGCCAATGGCGAGCCGCGGCGTACCTGGTGCCGGCGATGCGAGCCGTATCGCTCGTTGTCGTCTTCGGAGCGCTGTCGGCGTGTTCACAACCTGCCTCCCAGTCGCCACCGGCCGCCACCACTCCACCTCCAGGGTCCGACTACGAAGGCGCGGCTTTCGAGTTCCAGGCGATCTCGGACGATGTCTATCTGGCCGTAGAAACGGGCAACCTCGGAGCGTGGTGCAACGCCGTCGTCATCGTCAACGACAGCGACGTTCTGCTGGTCGAGTCGCACGTCTCTCCAGCCGCCGCCTGGGCCTTGCTGCGGGAGCTGAAGGAGATCACCGACAAGCCGGTTCGCTATGTAGTCAACACACATTTCCACTTCGACCACCTGCACGGCAACCAGATCTACGGTGACGACGTGGAGATCATCGGCCACGAGTTCACGCGCCAGAAGGTGCTTTCGGGGGACTCGAATCGGGGGCGTACACTCGACTACTTCGCCGGCTTCATACCAGGACGAATCGAGGAGCTCGAAGCCGAGCTTGCCGCCGGCGAAGAGCCCGATCGCACCGCGGAGCTTCGCCACGAGCTGGTAGTTCTGCGCAATATGCGACTGGCGATGGACGACGTGGTTCCGACGCCGCCGAACCTGACGTTGACGGATCGGATGACGCTGCATCGTGGCGGTCGCGAGATCCAGTTGATGTTTCTCGGACGTGGCCACACCGGCGGTGACGTGGTCGTCTACCTTCCCGGGGAGAGGGTTCTCGTGACCGGCGATCTGCTCACCGCCGGGCTGCCCTGGATGGGGGACGGCTACCCTGTGGAGTGGGCCGATACTCTGGAACGGTTCAAGACACTCGACGTCGACGTGATGCTGCCGGCACATGGGCGTGCCATCCGCGACTTCGAGCGAATCGATCGGTGGCAGGCATACCTGCGCGATTTCTGGACGATCACCGCGGCAATGCACCGGCAGGGTATTCCGGCGGAAGAGGCGGCGCGGCGGGTGGATCTGCGCTCCCACGCCGCCGCCTATCCGCGGCTTGCCGAGATCGGTGCTGAGCTTCTGGAGGTCGAGCGCGTCTATGAGTTGCTCGACGGCGAGATGTTCGACGGCGGCGAGTAGTCGCCATCGGTGGGCTCAGGGCTCCAGCCCGAAGGTGAAGATGTCGTTGCCGGCGGCGATGGTCACGTACTGATCGCCATCGGCAAGGTAGGTGATAGGCGCGGCCTGCACCCTTCCGCCGATAGCCATGTGCCAGAGGTCTTCGCCGGTGCCCGCGTCCAGCGCGAAGAAGTACCCGTCGACGGTGCCACCGAACACCAGATCGCCCGCCGTCGAGAGCAGCCCCGTGCGCCCTCTCGGCTGCACCCGGTACTCCCACTTCAGCTCGCCGGTCTGCGGCACGATGGCACGTACGGCGGCGACGTACTTGTCGAACGGTTGGATGGCTTGCCAGCTGCCGCCCTCGTACAGCTCGCCAGCCACGTACTCGTCGTCACGAACGAAGAACAGCTCCTCGGCGTCATGCGTCATGAGGTACAGAAGTCCCGTGTTGGGGCTGTATGAGGTCGACCACCAATTGGCAGCGTCCTCCACCGGTGGGGCAACCAGCGTGCCTTCGGCGCTTGGCATGATGTCGGGGCGGAAGATCGGTCGACCGTTCGCGTCGATGCGCTCCGCCCAGGTCTGCTTGGCGAAAGACCTGGCGAGCAAGAACTCGCCGGTTACGCGGTCGAGGACGTAGAAGAACGCGTTGCGGTTCGCCCAAAGCATCAGCTTTCGTTGCTGGCCATCGAACACCATATCGGCCAGTACCGGAATCTGCGCGGCGTCCCAGTCCCAGACATCGTGTGGGGTGAACTGGAAGTACCACTTGAGCTCGCCCGTGTCGGCGTCGAGGGCGAGGACGCAGTTGGAGTATAGGTTGTCGCCCTCGCGGTCTTCGCCGTTGAAGTCGGGGCCCGGGTTACCCGTCCCCCAGTAGACGAGATTGAGCTCCGGGTCGAACGAGCCCGTTACCCAGGTTGCAGCGCCTCCGGTCTTCCAGGAGTCGCCCTCCCACGTGTCGTTGCCGGGCTCGCCGGCTGCGGGAATCGTGTAGAAGCGCCAGACCCGGTCTCCGGTCTCGGCGTCGTAGGCATCAATGAAGCCGCGAATGCCGTAATCGCCGCCGGCGATTCCCGTCACCACCAGGTTCTTGACGACGAGCGGCGCCGCCGTCTTGCTATAGCCGGCGGCGTGATCGATCACCTCGATATTCCAGATGACGTTGCCGGTCTTGGCGTCCAGGGCCACCAGATGAGCATCGAGCGTGCTCATGAACAGCCGATCGCCGAGAATCGCCACGCCGCGGTTGTTGCGGCCACAACAGTAGGGGACGCCGTCCGGGACCTCGTGCTCGTATCGCCAGAACTGTCGGCCCGTCCTGGCGTCCAGGGCGATCACGGTGCTCGGTGACTCGGTCACGTACATGATGCCGTCGACGACGAGCGGCGTCGTCTCGGCGCGGTCGAGAGTGCGCAGTTGGTAGACCCATTTCAGGCGAAGCCTTGCGGCGTTCTGCCGATGGACCTGGTCCAGCCGGCTGTAGCGCTGCCCGTTGTACTGCCCCGAATACATGAGCCAATTGCCCGGTTCGCTGTCGGCGTTGACCAGTCGGTCATAGCCCACGGGGCTGAAGGCGGGCGCCGACTTGGAAGGCGTGGACGACTGCCCCTGTGCGGGTCCGTGCCCGACAGTGCCCAGCACTCCGACAGCAGACAGCGCCAGAAGCGCGTGCCACTTCATCGCTGCCTCTCCGTTCTTCGCAACGAGAACAAGTAAGCCACCAGGTCGTCCACTTCGGCCGCGGTCAACTGTCCTGAGTAGCTCGGCATGGTGGAGATCTCGATGCGCTCGCTCTCGTGTAAGTCGAGCTTGGCGAACGACCAGAGGTTCTCGTCCCCATCCATGATGCGCACCGAGTACGTATCTTCGTTCATGCGAAGCCCTTCAACCCGTGTGCCGTCTGCGTGCATGACCCGCATCGACCACCAGCGGGGCTCCACCTCCTGCTGTGGCTGGAGGAGGTCGGCCTTGAGCGCCTCCGGCGCCCGACGCTCGCCGATTCGGGAGAGGTCGGGGCCTGATCGCCCCCCGGCACCCTCAATCATGTGGCAGCTGTCGCAGGCGCCCTTGCCGTCGTAGAGGGCTTTGCCGGCCGATCGATTGCCCGGCAGTGACACGTCCTCCGGCGCCTGGCTCAGCGCCTTGAGGTACGCCACGAGTTGCCAGACGGCCTTTCCCGACCGGGTTCGGTGAAGCGGCGGCATCTCGGTGCCGGGGATTCCCTCGGCGATGATCTCGAACAAGCCGGCGTCGCCGCGTGCCAGGGTCCGCCCGGTCGTCAGATCGGGCCCCCGACCGCCCCGTGCATCGCGCCCGTGGCAACGGCCGCAATGCACCCGGAACAGATTCTCGCCCGCAGCATTGTCACCCGAGCTGGTAAACGGAGTGGCGGCTTCCTGGGCCGCGACGTTCGTCGCCCAACTCGCTACCAACAGACCGGCGGCCAGCAGCGTTGCGAGGCGTGCCGGACACACCGGTAGCGAGCGCAATCGACGGCTTGTCCTGCGAAGCATGCCCATCTGACCACCGAGATTGTCCAAGTGCCACAGCATTGTCTACCGAGGACAGGCCACTAGATAAGAGGGTCGATCTCCAATCCCCTGGAATCCTCGAAGGGCGCGTGCTTAGTTTGTTTGCCAGGATACCCGGGTCGGCATGGGCTCCGCGCAGAGCAGCAGGTGGGAGGACGTTCGATGAGGAAGGCCCTGATCGTTGGTGTTGCATCGTTGGCCCTGATCGGTAGCTGGAGCACGCTCACAGCGTCGGGCTCGCCACCGCAGGAGCGAGTGCCCACTTGGACCGAAGACATCGGTCCGCTGATGGCTGCCAACTGCATGGGCTGCCACCGACCCGGACAGGTGGCCCCCATGTCGTTGCTGTCCTACGACGACGTTGTTCCCTGGGCACGGTCGATCCGCATGGTCGTCGGCGAGCGAATCATGCCGCCGTGGCACGCCGATCCGCAATGGGGCCATTTCGTCAACGACCGCCGGCTGACCGAGGGCGAGATCGGCACCATATTGGCGTGGATCGAGGCCGGGTCTCCGCGTGGAGATGGCACGTTCGCGGCGCCGACCTACGCGCAAGGGGGCTGGTCTCTAGCCACCTCGGAGGGGCCCCCCGACTACGTCTTCGAGATGGAGGAAGAGTGGCAGATGCCGGCGGCCGGGCCGGATATTTACCAGCACGTCTATATCCCCACGACGCACACCGAGGACATCTGGTTGCGAGGGCTGGAGGCGATAGGTAATTCGCGCATTGTCCACCACATCGACATCATGGCCGAGCACCCGGACGACAGCCGGGCCCTGCTGGGGATCGACCTTCCCGGCAAGCCGCCGGATTTCTTCCCGGACGGCAACGCCATATTGTTCCCGGCCGGAGCACAGCTGCGGCTGACAATGCACTACCACCCCAACGGCGAGCCGCAGACGAACCGCACCCGAGTCGGCGTCTGGCTGGCCCGATCTCCGGTCGAGTACCAGGTCATCGGCGACCTCGTCACCGATCAGACCTTCGAGATCCCGCCGTACGAGCCGAACTACGAGCACAGGGCGGAGAAGGTGTTCGAAGAGGAGGCCGATCTGTTGGTCCTCAACCCGCATATGCACTATCGGGGCCGAGACTTCAAGTTCCAGCTGCTCCATCCCGATGGCCGGGAAGAGACCCTGCTGTCCGTGCCGCACTACAACATCTACTGGCAGATGGTCTACAAGTTGGCGGAGCCGATTCACCTGGCCAAGGGAGCCAAGCTCCGTACGGTCGGGCACTTCGACAACTCGGAGAACAACCCCTGGAACCCGAACCCCAGCGTGCGCGTCATCTACGGAATGGATTCCCGCGACGAGATGTTCGAAGGATGGATCCACTACCGGCGCAAGTTGGACAAGCCGGTCATGCCTTCCTACGGCGAGCTCACCACCGACGGTGGTGGTAGCTAGTGGCCTGTAACAAAGGTTCTGGCGCGCTTGCCCTCGCGCTCAGCTTGGGGGTCTGGGGTTCTGGATGCAGCCGGGTCGCCGAGCCGGATCCGGTCGGTGTCTGGAACTTGAAATCCGGAGATAGCCAGGCGTCGACCGGCAGGATTCCCACCTCGCTGCTCAAGGTGGAGCAGGTCGATGGGGAGCTCGAGGCCCAGCTCACCTCGATCCGCGACCGCTTTCTCCCCGTCGACGAATTCCGCGTCGAGGGAGCGACGATGAGCTTTGCTTTCGGCGCCTACGAGTACGACCTCGAATTCGACGGCGACCTGCTGACTGGAACTGTCGTCAGCCCGCGCGGTACCGAGCCGGTCAACGGCGTCCGACAAGTCGAGACACTGATGTACAACCGCCCGGAGGAATTCCGTACTTCCCGGGACGGGGTGATCGGCCATCGAGTCGATCTGGCGCCGCCCGACGACGAGCCCGACCCGGCGGCGTGGGTGCTCAGCCGGGTGCAGGCTCCCGAGGATCTGGCGTTGATCGTCTTTCTGAGGAATTACAAGACGGCAGTTCCTTTCGTAAATGCGGCGGACTTCGAGGAGGAGCTCAGAGCGCACGCCGGTCAACGGGTCGACATTACAGGGATCTGGGAGGGTGAGGAGCTCCGCCTGGAGAGCATCGAGGCATTTGATGCAGAGGCCGAAGGCTGATGCGGAAAGCCCTGCTCGTAGGCCTCATGTCATTGGTCCTGGTCGGTGGCTGGAGCACGATCCCGGCGTCAGGCTCGGCACCGCAGGGGACCGTCCCCACCTGGACCGAGGATGTCGCTCCGCTGATGGCGATCAACTGCATGGGTTGCCATCGCCCGGGCGAGGTGTCTCCCATGTCGCTGTTGACCTACGAGGACGTTGTTCCCTGGGCCCGGTCGATCCGCATGGTGGTGCGCGAGCGAATCATGCCCCCTTGGCACGCCGACCCACAGTACGGTCATTTCGCCAATGAGCGCCGCCTGACCGAAGCGGAGATCGGCACGCTGGTGGATTGGGTCGAGGCGGGAACTCCGCGCGGCAGCGGCACTTTCGCGCCGCCGACGTTTCCGACCGGCTGGGCACTCGACAGCGAGCTCGGGCCGCCCGACTACGTCTTCGAGCTCGAAGAGGACTTCGTCGTACCGGCGGCCGGGCCGGACATCATCCACCACGTCATGACCTCGACGACACATGAAGAGGACATCTGGATCCGGGCGATCGAGGCGCGTGGCAATTCCAGGGTGGTGCATCACATCAACGTCGATGCCTACTGGCCCGACGGCACCTGGGACGGGCTGGCGCTCGCGGTTCCCGGGAGACAGCCGGATCTGTTCCCGGACGGCAGCGCGCATCGGCTGCCGGTAGGATCCGAGTTTCGGGTCGAGATGCACTACCACCCGAACGGCGAAGAACAGGTAGATCGCACGAAGGTCGGCATCTGGCTGGCCCGAGCTCCGATCGAGTACGAGATCCGCGGCAGCCTGGTCACCGATCAGAGCTTCGAGATCCCGCCGTACGAGCCGAACTACGAGAGCATTGCGGAGACCGAGTTCGACGAGGAAGTCGAGCTTCTGCTGATGACACCGCACATGCATTATCGCGGCAAGGACATGAGGTTCCAGGCGATTCATGCCGACGGCCGCGAGGAGACCCTGCTGTTCGTGCCGCAATACAACATGTACTGGCAGATTGCCTACGTGCTGGCGGACCCGACTCGATTGGGCAAGGGCTCCAAGCTCCGTGTCACCTCTCACTTCGACAACTCCGAGAACAACCCCTGGAACCCGAACCCCAGCCTTAAGGTCATCTGGGGCATGGATTCACGCGACGAGATGATGGAGGGATGGATCCACTATCGCCGCAAGCTGGCGGAGCCAGTCGTCCCCGCCTACGACGGTGACATCACTACCGACAGCGGCGCCGGCTAAGGCCAGATCGGATGGTGATCAGAGATGCTCGCGCAGGCGCCCTCGTAACCGGTTGCGCAATGGGCTTCATGCTCGGCCTCGGGGCCGGATGTTCCCCGGTGGTCGAGCAGGATCCGATCGGGATCTGGAACCTGAAGTTCGGGGAGCAGAGCCAGCGGGCAACCGGCAGAATTCGCACCGTGCTGCTGCGAATGGACGAGCTCGGTGGTGAGCTCGAGGCCCGACTCACCAGCGTCCGCGACACGTTTCTTCCGGTCGACCGCTTGCGGGTTGAGGGCGCTGCAGTGAGCTTCGGTTTTGGCGCTTACGAGTACGAGCTCGAGCTCGACGGCGATCTCGTCAACGGAACCGTCGTCAGTCCGCTTGGCACCCAGGAGATCACCGGTTTTCGGCAGGGCGGGACCCTGATGTACAACGTCCCAGAGGAGTTCAAGACCTCGCGCCAGGGGGTCATCGGCCATCGAGTCGAGCTTGCGCCTCCCGAGGACGAGCTCGACCCGGCCGCGTGGGTGCTCGGCCGGATACATGCTCCCGACGACCTGGCGCTGATCGTCCAGCTGCGCGATCACACGACCGTCGTCAGCTTTGTCAACGCCGAGGATTTCGACGAGGAGCTCAGAGCCCACGCAGGCCAGCAAGTCGAGATCACCGCTGTTTGGGTGGGGGAACAGCTCCGTCTCGAGCGTATTGCGGCCTCCCACGGGGAGCACTGACGCTGGACATGCCGACGAAGCTCAGGGAGTTCATCAGGGCGCTCGCCACTGGTACAGGCCTGTCACGCCGCGAGCTGCTGAAGCGAGTCGGCATCGTCGGGGCGACGGCGACCCTTCCGGTGACGGCTCTGGCTCGAGGGTCGGCCGCCGCGTCGACCCAGGATGCCGCGGAGACGCTTACCGCGGCAGAGTCAGAAGTGCTCGAGGCGATCGTCGCGCGATTGATCCCGACCGACGAGAACGGCCCGGGCGCCGCCGAGGCGGGCGCTGCACGCTACATCGACCGCGCTCTGTCGGGCGCTCTCGAGTCGCACCGCAGAGCGTACTCAGCGGGCCTCGCGGCGGTCGATGCGTACGCACAAGCCTCGCGGGGCACGTCCTTCGCGCGGCTCTCGGAAGACGATCAGGACCGCGTCTTGGTCGATATGGAGCAGAGCGTCGCGACCGGCTTCGAGCCGAGCTCGGCGGCGTTCTTCGGGCTGCTTCGGAGGCACACCATCGAGGGCACCTTCGGCGACCCGCACTACGGCGGCAACGTCGATCTCGTCGGTTGGGAGCTCATCGGCTACCCCGGCGTCCGGGTGGTGGTCGCCGCATCGCAGCAGCAGATGGGAAACGCGGTGCCGTCGAGTGGCAAGTCGGCGTACGACTATCAGGGGTTCTCGATACCGGGTACGGGCCGTGACCGTTGAGCTGAAGAAGATCGACGTGGTCGTCGTCGGGCTCGGGGCAGCGGGTGGCTTGGCGGCTCTGCCACTGGCCGAGGCTGGGCTCGAAGTCATCGGGCTGGAGGCCGGAGACTGGCTCAGCCCTGCCGATTTCGCACCCGATGAGATGCAGCACCGGCGCGGCTGGCCCCGCTCGGTGCAAAAGGCGAACCGCGAGGTTCCGGTACATCGACGGACCGCCTCGGAACCCGATTCGCCCCGCTACGCCGTCCACCCGATGATGAACGCCGTCGGCGGCACTTCATTGCATTACTGGGCGCAGAGCTGGCGTCTCCACCCCTGGGACTTCAAGGTAGTGAGCGAGACCACCCGACGCTACGGTGCCTCGCGGATCCCGGCGGGCTCTACCGTGGAGGACTGGCCGTTCGGCCTGGAAGAGATCGAGCCCTACTACGACCGCGTGGAGTACGAGATTGGAGTCTCGGGCAAGGCTGGCAACATAGGTGGCCGGTTGGACCCGGGCGGCAACATCTTCGAGGGGCCGCGCCGCCGCGAGTTTCCGATGCCACCGCTGCGCGGCACCGGGTTCACCGAGCTCATGTCAGGTGCGGCGCGAAGCCTCGACTGGCACCCGTTTCCGGGGCCAGCGGCGATCAACTCCCGCCAGTACCAGGGTCGTTCGGCGTGTGTCTACCATGGCTTCTGCAGCCGCGGTGGCTGCCACGTGAGCGCCAAGAACTCGACCGCCGTAACGACAATTCCCAGGGCGATTGACACGGGTAACTTAGACGTCGTGCCGCGCGCCCACGTGCTGCGAATCGATGCTTCTGATAACGGCCGCGTTCGAGGTGTCACCTATCTCAAGGGCGGCGAGACCTATTTTCAGCCGGCGTCGGTAGTGCTGCTTGCCGGATTTACCTATGAGAACGTCCGCCTGCTGCTGCTGTCGAAGTCGATCGCGTATCCGACCGGCCTGTCGAACAAGCACGGTCAGGTGGGCAGGCACTACCTCAGCCATGCCATGTTTACCGGCGTCGTCGCCCTCTTCCCGCAAGATCTGAACACCTGGTACGGCCTACCGGCACAGGGTGTGGCGATCGACGACTGGGCCGACGACAACTTCGACCACGCCGGGCTCGATTTCATTGGCGGCGGCAACCTGTGGGTGCACAGCGAGCGCAAGCCGATCAGCGCCGCGAACATGAGCACTTTCGGGCGCGCGCCACGGTGGGGCTCTGCCTGGAAGTCGTTCATCAAGGAAAACGCCGACCGCTCGAACGGTTGCTTCATTCAGGCAACGACGCTGCCGTATGAGGACAACTACCTCGACCTGCATCCCACCGTGAAGGATCCCCTCGGCGATCCGGTTTGCCGGATCACCGCCGACTTCAAGGACAACGAGAAAAGGCTGGCCACCTTCCTGCAGGACAAGATGGTGCAGTGGTACAGGGAGGCGGGCGCGGTGGAGGTCGTCAGGCGATCGGTCGGCACCATGGGGCCGAGCGATCACGCCTACGGCGGCACACGCATGGGCGACAATCCCGACACCAACGTCGTGGATCGCTGGGGTTTCTCGCACGAGGCGCCGAATCTCGGTGTTCTCGGAGCTTCCGTGATGGGCACCAGCGGTGCGCACAACCCGACGCTCACCGTACAGGCGCTCGCCTGGCGCACCGCCGACCACCTGATAGAGAACTGGAGCTCGATCGCCGACTAGCTTCGTTGACGGCAGCACCGCATAGACCTGGGAGGATTTCGATGAGCCGCTCGTCCGTAAACCGCCGTGAGTTTGCTCGCCTCTTTGCTGTCGGTGGATCGGCCGCGCTGCTCGGGCACCCGAGCTTCGAGGGCTTTCAGCCCGCCGCGCTCTCGACCCACTCTCTTCGAGCGGGAGCGGTCAACTGGGACGACGTTCGGTCGCAATTTCTGATGCCGCCCGACGTATCGGTCCTCAATGCCGCGAACCTGTGTCCTGCGCCGGCCAGGGTTTTGGAGACGGTCGTCGAGTACACACAACGACTGGATCGCGAGCCGTTTCCGAGCTACCGAACCGAGATCGATGGCGCCAAGGAACGGACGCGCGAGCTACTTGCCGGGTTCCTGCGCGTCACACCCGAAGAGATCCTCATCACGAGAAATACCAGCGAGGCCAACAACTGGGTGTCGAACGGGCTCGATCTCGGTGCGGGCGACGAGATCCTGATCTTCTCGGAGAATCACCCCAGCAACAACCAAGCCTGGAAGGCGAAGGCGGAGCGATTCGGCTACACCGTGCGCGAAGTCGAGCCGGTCAGTCCGCACCCCGGATTCGAGTACTACATCGAGGCGTTCGAGCGTGGCATCACCGCGAACACTCGGGTGATGACCTTCATGCACCAGAGCAATACCGTCGGGGACCTCTTTCCCGCCAAGGAGCTCTGCGCATTGGCCCGGGACCGCGGGGTGATCTCGTTGATCGATGGAGCGCAATCGTTCGGCGTGCTGGACGTGGACCTGTCCGATATCCAGCCGGATTTCTATTCGGGCAGCGCGCATAAATGGCCGTGTGGTCCCAAGGAGGCCGGGGTGCTGTACGTGAACGCGCGGGTCCAGGATCGGTTCTGGCCCTCTACCTACAGCGCCTACCCGGGACAGTCGGGAATCTCGAGCACCCATGAAGGCATGGGTCAGCGCGACACGCCGGCGCTGCATGCCTTCGGCACGCAGATCGAGTTCCTCCAGTCGATTGGCCAGAGCGAGATCGAGGCGCGCAGCCGAGCGTTGACCACCCTGCTCATCGAGGGCCTCAGCGCCATCGAGGGCGTGCACATCTGGACCCCGGCTGCGCCGGAGCTGCGCGCGTCTGTGGTCAGGTTCTGGCCCGGGGAGCTCGATCCTCGTAGCGTTCTCGAGGCACTCGAGGAGGACGGCATCGTGGCCGCGGCAGGCAGTAATCCCGACCGGGGTGGAGTCCGCTTCTCGCCGCACTTCTACAACACGGAAGTGGACATCGAGCGCGCCATCGATGCGATCGGTCGCTACATGCGGCAGGGTCTGTAGCGAATCGGTGCCGACCGACTCATGGCGACGTGAGCCGGCGGATCTCGTCGTCGATGCCAGTCATTTCCCAGCGGATGAGCGACCAGGGGATGGACCCGGTGTCGAGCACGCCGTCGAGGAACTCCGCCAAGCTGAACCCGTCGCCCAGCTGGTTGGCACGGTCCCGGAACAGTTTCATGAACTGCACCTTGCCCACCACCATCAACATGTGGTGACCGACGCCACGCAGCGTGGTGTCGAGCTCGAACCACAGGTGATGGCTGCCGTCGAGCAGCTCTCCGTGGGGCGCGTTGGCGACGCAGAACTCCATGGCGTCGGCGAGCGTCCAGTCGCCGCTGTGCATATAGATGTCGGAGAGCGCCCGGACGGTACGGAATGCCGACTGTTCGTAGGCGATCTCGCGGCCGTGTGGGTTGCGGTCATCGAGGTAGCCGGCGTGCATCAGGAGCTCCTCGAGCGCGAAGGCAAAACCCTCGCCGCGCGCCGTGCCGATCTTGAAGGGGCGGCGGCCGCCGCGGATCGGCCGGTCATCGTTTCTCGAGCGCAGTCCATCGAAATGGTGGCCCACCATCTCGTGTGTCTCTTCCATCAACGGCTCACGGTGCGAGAAGTTGAAGAAGTAGTCGTGCTTCTCGGGCCAGGGGTTGTCGAACCCGTGCCAGGAGCCGAAGTACTCGTCGGGCGTCAGGTAGTCGTTCACCGTGAAGATCTCCTGTTCACGCAGGAAATCCATTAGATGCTCGATCGCTGCGGCAACACTGGCTTTGTACTCGGCTTGTGATTGCACCGGCTCGATCGTTGGTACGTCACGATTGCGGTTCTCCTCGAGCCGCTGGTAGGTGATGACGCGGTTGTCTTCGAGCTCGACGATGGTACGCACCTCTTCCCAGGTGTACGGGAACAGATAGACGTTCTTGAGCAGCCAGTTGTAGTTGTCCTTGCCGACCCCGGCGCGCGCCGTCATGCGATGCTGGTTGGCCTCGATCCAAACGATGTACTCGTCGATCGCGCTGAGGGCATCCTCGAGGTCCGGTATGAGCTCTGCATGATGCTGCGACAGAGGCCCGCGCAGCTCCTCGTAGCCGGCGCGTGAGTCGCCCAGCGACAGCACCGCCAGGGTTCCCAGATCGCCGGCGATGGCGGACAGGTCGTCGAGGTTGTTGCGCGCCTGCTCGAGGACGCCGCGGGCCGAGCGCAATCTCCCGCGCAGCGCGTCGCGGCGCTCTGCCGTCAGCGGTCCGTCATCTCTCAGCCGGACCCGCGGCAGCGCGTCGTTATAGAAGCCCGGGTCGAGCGACCACGGTGCCAGCACCCGATGACGGAACTCGAGACCGTTCATCTCCGCTCGTACCAGGTGATAGTCGACTTGCTGGGGAATCGGCCAGGCACTCGTCTGCATGGCGGCGAGGCGACGCTGATAGCTCTTCAGCTCTTCGAACTGAACCGCCATCGCCGCCGACGAGTAGTCCGGCACGCCGTCCATCCTGTCGGCATCGAGGAAGGTACGGAACTCCTCAAACAACCCGAGCAGTTCCTCGTAGTCGCCCTGGCCGGCAGCCGGCGCCGAGCCCACGGTGCGGTCGGCGAAGGCGATGTGCTCGATGTTCAGAAGGAGGTCGGATCCGTCTCGATCTACACGCCGGTCGGTGACCCTGAGCGTCGCGCCGTCGTACACGACGTCATAATCGCTGGCATTGCCTTCGTAGACGGCAGTGTCGGTGCCGCTGCCGCCGGCGAGCATGTCGTCGCCGGCGTTGCCGCGCAGGGTGTTGTCGCCATCGTTGCCGGTTAGCTGATTATCCCAGCCATTGCCGACCAGGCCGGCGTGGTTGTCGCCGGTCAGCGTGGCGTTCTTGAGATGCTGCGACTTGGCGGTGTAGCGCAGCGCGCCGTCGCGTTGCATCGAGAACGTTCCCTCGAGCTCCGCCGGTAGCTCGGCGGTGTAGGTCAGGAACGGCGGGAAGAACTCCTGAAGGATCGCTAGCCCCTCGGGATCCGACAGCCGCAGCCCGTGGCGGCCTAGGGCTCCGTACCCGCCGAAATGTGAAGTGCCGGCCGGAATTCTCTCCGCGTCTATCGGCCGTCCCTCGTAGACCGTCGGAGGCACCGTCCAGAGATCCAAGTAGTTGTCGTAGATTGCTGCGAAGTACTCGTTGGGCTCGTTCTCCAGGTCATCCTGGTTGCCGCGCCACAAGCCTCGGTCCATGGCGGCGTGGGTTATGCGTCGCAGCTCCTCCTGCATTTCCGGCAACGCCGGCTTGATGCCGTAGTCGTGCACCATGTGCAGCACCTCCTCGTAGGAGGCGTCGCGGGTGCGGTGCGCCATGTAGTCCTCGTGACCCTCGACCGGCGCCTCGTTGGCGCGCAGATCCTGCATGCCGAGCTCGACTTCCCGCAGCGGTCCGCGGAAGGCGGCGCGCATGTCCGGCTCGGTTCTGAACAGCGTCAGCGTCGCCCGGTTGTCGCCCATGGCGTTGGCGACGATACGTTTGTCGGCGCCGTACTTGGTTCCCGGAACGTCACGCAGGATGTGTTCGAGCACGTTGCGCGCCTTGACGATGCGGGCGTCGCTCCAGCCGTCCTGGGCGAGGATGTGAATCGGCTTGCCGTTGGGCGCCACCACCTTGGTGTATTTCACGAAGACGTCTCTAATGACCGGCGAGACGCTTTGCGGTAGCACCACGACGCCGTTGGGTGACGCCGAAGTGTCGATGTCGGGCAGCGGTTGGGTGGTCTGTCGGCCGACGGGGCCAGCTGCTCCGGCCAGCAAAGTGAGGGCGAGAACGAGGGATGCGACCAAGGGCATGCCGATGGCTCCGGGGTTACGGGCTGCTAGCGATTCAGTGAGCGCTTGCTGATAACAGGTGTGTCGACTCTGGGGATCCTCTCGTCACGCATCGCCGCGTGGTAGGCGAAGCTGGCAAGGATTGCCGCGTTGCCCATCAGGTCGGCGACGACGATGCGGTCGTAGACGTCCATGTTGGAATGCCACGTCTTGGTGAAATACTCGAGGTCGTCCTGCAGGAACTTGAACCCCGGCAGGCCGGCCTCGTTGAACGAGACGCTGTCGGTGCCGCCGGTCGGCACCGGCAACAGGTGTGTGAAGCCGAGGTCGTGGAACGGCTCCATCCAGGCCCGGAAGATGGGCGCCACGAGGCTGTTGCCTTCGATGAACAGGCCGCGGAAACGACCGTACCAGTCGGTGTTGAAATAGACCGAGAAGTTCTCGTAGTCGGGTCGGGTCTCGAGGTCCTCGAGGTCGATGAAATGGTTGCGAACGTAGCCGCGTGAGCCCAGCAATCCGGCTTCTTCCGACCCCCAGAGGATCCCCCGGATGGTGCGCCTCGGGGGCGCGTCAATTGCCCGAAGAATGCGCATTGCCTCCATCACCACGGCGCTGCCGGCGCCGTTGTCCGTGGCCCCCGTACCGGCGGACTCGGCGTCGAAGTGGCCGCCGATGATGACGATCTCATGGGCCAGATCGGTTCCGGAGAGCTGCGATACGACGTTGTAGTCTTGCAGGTCTTCCTCGTCGTAACGAACGCGCACCTCCAGCTCGAGCTCGACGTTCAGGCCCATGTCGAGAACGCGCACTACCCGGTTGTAGTGTTCCGCTGCGACGATGAGATGCGGCATCGGCTTGGCGGCGCCCGGCATGATGGGCACGCCGCCTACGACACGCACGGTGCCCTTGTCGAAGGCTCCCTGGTCAGTGCCGAGGCCCGGTGAAACGAGGGCGGCGGCGCCGGCCCGATCGAGGAACTCGGCGATGGCCTCCGCCTGCATCGGTGCGTCCATCGCACCGGCGATAAGCTCGTCGTACTCAGCCTGGACGAGCTCGACGAGCTCTGGCTCGGCCAATATGCCAAAGCTCGCCCAGTCGTCGAGCTGGTCGGGCGTGAAGCGGATGGCGTCGGGTGTGAAGGCCGGTTGCAGCGCTCGTGCAGCAGCAATGAACACGATCTTGCCGGCCACCAGGTCGCCGTACGGTGCCAGATCGGCCTCTGAGTGAATCCCCTCGGCGTTGATGTGGATCGCAGTGCTGCGAATCTGGCCATCGGTGCCACGCGTCCAGGGCACCGGGTAGGCGATGATCGTCTGGTACTGCGGCTCCATCATGTGAAACGAGGTGTACTCGTTCTGCCAGCCGAGCCCGACGGTGCCGAACGGCTCGACTTCGGCGTCGACGCCGAACTCACGGAACTTGTCGCGTGCCCAGTGGGTCGCTTCGTTGTAGGCAGGGGAGTTCGAGAACCGCGGCCCGTAGACGTCGGCGATGGTGCTGACGAGCTCCGCGACGCGTGAGCGGTTGAAGGCCTCGTCCTTGATTCGGTGGACGACGTCGTAGCTCACCGGCTCCTGGGCCGACATTCCGACGCCGGCGACGATGGGCCACGCCAGCGACGCCAGCAAGGCAACGATGCGGTAGCTCATGCGCGGCTCCCGGGTTCAGCCGCGGGGGACGGCTGTGGGCGACGACTCAGTTGTGGACCGTCTGAGAGAAGAAGAGCGTTTCGGTGACCTGGATATCTCGAGTCGGTTTATCCGGTGTGACGCTCTCCAGGGTCTCTCGCGTCTCCGGGTCTTCGAACACGAGCGTCCACTGACCCGGATGAGCATTGAAGACGCACTCGGGGAACAGAACGTGGTGGTGCCAGTGCCGTCCCCGGTCGGAGAGATCACGGGCGCGCGCCATCATCTCCACCACCGGCTGCGAGTCGGGATGCATCTCGATCCCGGCTTCCCCAGCACTGCTCCCTTCGAGCGGATCGACCCCATGCACCATCGTCGCCAGCGCGCGTCCGACGTCCATCATGGGTTCGTCGGAATAGGCTACGTAGACAAGCTCGCGATCCGATGCTTCCACCACCAGTGCTGGCTGAGCGCGTTGGTTGAGCTCGCAATCGGCCGACAACACGTGGTTGTGCCAGCGCTCGCCGTTAGCCTCCAGCTCGTGGCCGATCTCGAGCAGCCGTTCGGCGCTCACCTCCGTCATTTCGACCTGTCGCGGTGGCGTCATCGGGCTTCGAATCCGTGGCTCCCGGTGCGGTACTCTGGGCTTCTGGGTCTCCTGGAACCTGATTCCGGGAGCCTGCATGCGTACATGTGTATACCGAACACGCGCTTCAATTAAACCGGCCTATTTTCGGGCAGTCTACCCCAGCAAAACACCCCCTGCAGGGCGCAAATCGGTATCAAATCGGTATCAGCCGAAATCGGGCGCTGCTGTTTCCTGGAGCCGGACGAGGCGACGATCGGCGCGCACCTCGACCCTGACGCCTGCCTGGCAACTGCCAGGATCCGGATCCACTACGGCAACCACGGGCTGCTCCTTTTCCCCGGACAGTTGCTGGATGGGCTCGACGCGGTGCGCCACATACCCTGCACCGTGATCCAGGCGCGCTGGGACGTCGTAACGCCGCTCTCGTCGGCCTTCCTGCTCCAAGTCGCGTGGCCAGAGCTAAGGCTCATCGTGCCCCCGGTCGCCGGCCATATGCCGAGCGACGCAGGCAACGTCATTGCGATGACCGATTTGTTCGACCGCCTGGTTGGCGCTGCCTAGCCGCTGGCGTTCCGACGACGAGCCGTGATCAGGGCTAGAATCTCCGCGCCGAAGGTAGCTGCCAGCAGCGCCAGCGTCGTAGTGTGGGTTGAGCTCCACATCGTCGGCGCCGACGATGTCCAGGCCATCAAGATACGTTCATTGAACGTACCCGAGTGCCCGGAGCTCCTCGAGCACCTCGTCTTCGAGCTGGGTTCGGCTTCCTTGCCGCGGGTGGAGTAGGGCCGCGTAGCGCGCATCCTCCGCCAATATCCCATCGTATTCCTGGATCAAGGAGGCCACGATTTCTGGGTGGTTCCAGGCGCGGTCGACAAGGGCCTCGGGGTCTGCGATCCGATCGTAGAGCCGCGGTCCGGCTCGCCTGCCTCGGCGCAACACCATATGCCAGCGGTCTCGAATTACTGCTGCTCTGCCCCCGACCTGCTCGGCAAACCGGACCCGCATGTCTAGATCCGTGACGTTCTCGGCGGCCTCAACGAGGCTTCTCCCTTGGAAGGGGTACGGGGACTCGAGTCCCAGCACGTCGAAAATGGTCGGGAGAATGTCGAGGTTCTGTGCGGGGGCATCGACCACCGCAGGTGTTCGCCCAGGCACCTTGATGATCAGCGGGACCGCGAGATGAACGGGCAAAAGCTGGTTGTGTCCGATGAACCCGCGCTCGCCGAGGCTTTCACCGTGATCCGACATGATCACGATGAGGGTGCGCTCAAACAAGCCCATCTGCTCGAGCCCCTCGAACAGGTCTCCCAGGAACGCGTCGGTCATCTCCACTTCCGCGGCGTACAGATCCCGCAAGTACCGAACGTCTCTCAGGTCCAGATCCATCTCGTTAAAGTCGATGCCGCACTTTCCTTCCGTCTGCAGCGACCCCGTGTACCACCCGGCGTGTTGCGAGCGATACGGCGCAGGTGGCGTGAATGGGCAGTGCACGGCGTAGGTGTGTAGAAATAGGACGAAGGGCTGATCCTGGTTGTTGCGTAGCCATTGCAGCGCCCTGCGGCGGAGATCGTCGGTCTCCGAAATCCTGTCTTGGAAGTCCTCGAACTCCTGAGCCCAGCCGAATCGGCTTAGCATCTGGCCGCTGCCCACGAATCCGCCGGTCCGGAAACCGTTTGCGCGCAGCCGCATCATTGGTGATTCGATCGGCATCCTGCCGGATTCGGTGATGCTGGCGCCATGAAGGTGCGGGTACATCGAAAGGAAAACCGATCGGTGAGATTCGAGAGTGGAGGCAGCCTGCGAGACGGTGTCGCGGAATACCCATGCCGACAACGCCAGGTCGTCGAGGTTGGGAGTCCACGTCACGTCGCGATCGTATGCTCCCAGGGCATCGGCGCGCAGGTCGTCGATCGACACGATCAGGACCCCTGCAGGACCTTGCGGAGCGGGTGTGTCAAGGGACGACGTTCCTGTGCATGCGAGGGCGGCGAAACACTGCAACCCGATGATGCAGCATGCCGCCGCAGGCAGCCCTACACACGGCGTAGGAATCGAAACCACGCCCCTCGCCCTCATTTGGACCTCCGCAGTGATCTGCCACAAGTGTTGAGGTCACTTCGTAACTCATTACATCGGTGCTGACAAGAGATCGTTGGAGCTGGCGGCCAGCGTCTGGTCATGTGCCCCGGCACCAGCGAGCGCAGAGTGATAACCGCGCTGCTACGCTGGTCACCAACTGGTTCGACGCGCTAAAGTGCCTCGTGCCGACGGACCCGTAGCGCCCTTCAGGAGCCGACCGCTCCGAATCAAGCGAGTAGCCGATCCAGCCCCCGGAGCTCTTCCCGTATCCGGTTCCAACTCGGGGTGATTGGGGCTACCTAACGCGACACTCTGACCCGCCTCAATCACTCCGGGGTCCACATAGGAGTCTGCCTTTGAGGCAAAACAGTGATTTCAGGTGAAAACCAGTGAAGTCACTGTCGCGTGAGCAGATGCGCTCGAACGCTGAAAAGAGGCAATATCGCCTGGTATTACATGGTGGGCTCGGGCGGAATTGAACCACCGACGCAGGGCTTTCCAGGCCCCACACACACGTCCCGCCGTCCCGCAGCCCGCCCGACAAGATCGCTATGTTCGACGATCTTAGCTAGACAGCTACCCGGGGGGAGGGGGGCATCAGATGGGACCCGATGGTGAGGAGCCGCTACGTGCACCGCGACGACCGGATGATCCGCGAAGCGTCGGAGCAATGGAGCGCAGCGCTGCACATCGATGCCCAGGGCGATGGTACCAAATCGGTATCAGCTCCCAGCAGAGCCATACAGGGCGGGGCCGAATGAGGTGTATACAGTATACAATCTTGGCAAGGCCGCCAGCGTGACGAGCACACTCTAGCTGCAGAGAATACGATGCGACGAACGCTGCTACTTGCCACACTCACCCTTGGGCTTGTTTCTATCGCCCTCGGCGGCGATGCGGCCGGCGCGCAGCAGGCGCTCGACGTGCGCTTGCTCGACGCGCGGGCGCGCCAGCAGACCCTCGACCTGATTCGGCAGGAGAAGTTCGATCTCATCCTGCCGGGGGCGATGCGTGACAACGGCATCGACATGTGGATCCACTGGATTCGCATGGGCAACCCTGACCCGCTCGAGCAGGATCTCGGCGCCGAGTTCGGAGTTTTCATCTTCACCGACCGCGGCGGCGCTCGCATCGAGCGTGCCGTGCTGCAGCCGTTCCACCTGCTAGATCGCCAGGCCTACGACATCGTCGGTGACCTGGAGGATTTGCGCGCCCATGTGCACGAGCGCGATCCACAGCGTATTGGCATTAATAGCTCGGCCTGGCTCGGGGTGGCCGACGGTATGTCGTACAACGACTACCAGCAGCTGGTCGAGACCATCGGTCCGCTCTACGCGGAGAGGTTGGTTTCGGCCGAGCAACTGATCACCGACTTCCGCGTGCGCCGCGTGAGGCTCGAGCTTGCCGCCTTCTCGATGGCGGGGGAAATGACTCGGCGGACGCTCGAGCGCGTGCTTTCCAACGAGGTCATCACGCCAGGGATGACGACCAGCAGCGACGCTGCCTGGTGGGTGCAGGATCGGCTGCTGGAAATGGGTGTTCGCTCTTCCTTCGGCATCAGCATGCCGCGCATCTCGCGCTCTGCCACAGCCGATCCGGAGGCCTCGCGTCGGCCCGACTACGTGATCGGTCGAGGTGATTTCCTGACCTACGACATGGGAATCCGATACTTGAACTTCGGGACCGACTTCAAGCGCCACGCCTACGTGCTGCGCGCCGAAGAGTCGGCGCCCCCCGCCGATCTGCAGCACGCCTGGGACCAAGGCCATAGGGCGCGTGAGATCATCCGCGCCAACATCAAGGTGGGGAGGACTGCTGCCGAAACGCTGGCGATCTTGGCGCAGGCATTGGAGGCCGAGAACTACGTTTACACGCCCTTCGTAAATGACGGGCGCGATCGTGACATCGTGGCGGCCCTTGGCGACGATCCGCGCACGGGCATCTCGATCGACTGTCACATGGTCGGCAACACCGGCAATAGCCAGGCCGCCGTAGGGCCGGCGATTGCGCCGTTCCGGCAAACCAAGGCTCATCTGGTCATCCAGCCAACCCACCTGTTTTCCCTGGAGTTCGTGGTTCACTCGCTGATGGACGATGGCACCCGGTTGGCGATCAACTTCGAGGACAACGCGGTGGTCACCGACAACGGCGTCGAGTGGCCTTACCCACCCAACTCGCGAATCTTGTTGATTCGCTGATCGGACATCCGGAGCCAGGCTTGAGGAGAAAGGAGCCAGACTTGAGAAGGTTGACAGTTCTGTCCATTGTGCTGGCGGCAGCGCTAATCGGCGCGACGGTCGCCGGATCGTTGTTGGCTGCCGCGCCCATCACCGCCACCAACGCGCCGAACGCCGTTCGGTCAACGCAGGCGCCCGTTCTTACCGACGAGTTCGAGCGTTTTTTGGTGACTCGGGAGACGCGCATCGGCGAGGATCTCGGCAGCGCTGAGCTCATCTTTCCGACCGAGAAGGAGATCACCTGGAGCCTGGTGGCCCCGATTCCCCGAGGCGACCGGCGCAACTACCTGCGCGAGGGTCAGCTCGACGCCACCGAGATCGTCGACATCGACGCCGAAACCGGCATCATCAGCCTCAAGGCCCATCCTGCCGCCTATGACGCGCACTACTACGCCGAGGTGCGCGCCGACAACGAAGACGGCTTCATGGAGGCGGTGCTGATCATCATTACCCTCGAGGAGTCGCCGAAGCAGGAGAACGCCCTCGACATCTTCACGCAGCGTGTCGAGACTCCTGGGGTGACCTTCTGGGCCACCGCCCGGGTCGACCCGGCGAAGGTCGACTACGCTGCCAAGATCGCCAACACGCTGCTCCTGAAGGACCGCAACGGCTCGGGCCGCATTACCGAGGCGGTCAAGCAGCGGCAGGCGATCATGACGCTCTTCTACACTTTCGAGGAGCGCAATACGTCGATCGGTTTCTACATGCACCGGCGGGCGCTCCGTTTGCGCACTCAGGACCTGGAGGACGAGGAGATCATTCCCGACTACCTGCGGCTCGGCGGTCCCGAGGGGTTGCGCCGTGACGCCTCGGTGGAGGAGATCACCCACCTGATCCACCGTGGCGGCATCATGCAGGCGTACCCCGAAGTACAGGAGAGGATCGAGCGGGCTACCGCGGTCGCCATCGAGCGCGGCTTCTACAGGCCACAACCCGGTTTGCCGGCAGACTCCTTCGCCGACGAGTACTTGGCGTACGGCGTCGACATCTTCTACGGGGCCCACCGTCGTCGTAGCTTCGAGGGCGTGGCGCTGACCCCCGAGAACTTGCCCACCCTTGATCCGGAGCTGCACGAGATCCTGTCGTTCCTGTTCCCGACACGCGAGGAGTTCTTTCGCGAGATGGGATGGGAAGACGATATCTAGTGGCCTGTAGCAGATAATCGGGCAGCGAACTCCAGGCGACGAATCCCGCGCCGGGCATCGACCAGAACACCATGGAGGCCCAACCGTGAAGACATCGAGTGTGATGACGGTTCTCGCCTTGTCGACGTTGCTGATCGCTCCAGGTCTGGCGGCGCCGCAAGCGATCGAGGGACCGATTACCGTGCTCACCAACGCCAACGTCATCGACGCCACCGGCAGCCCGGTGCAGGCAGGGATGACGCTGGTGATCACTGGCAACACGATCACCTCGATCACGCCTGGCGCCTATCGACCGACCGGGGACGAGGCGAGCGTCATCGACCTTGATGGGGCCTACGTCGTCCCCGGCTTCTGGAACATGCATACGCATTTGACCGCGCTGTTGCCCCACAACCACGCGCTCGACGGTGCCAGCGAGGGATCGAAAGTCATTCGAGCCGGTGTCAACGCCATGGAGGGCTTGCGCCACGGGTTCACCGCCTTGCGCTCCGTCGGTGAGGAGGACTACATCGACGTGACCTGGCAGCGGGCCTTCGATCAGGGTTACTTCATGGGGCCGCGCATCTTCGCCAGCGGTCAGCCAGTCTCGCCGACGGCCGGGCACCGCGGCTCGACGGTTGACGGAGCCGATGGTGTGGCGGCGATCCGCAAGGCAGTGCGCAGCCGTATCCAGAACGGCGTCAGCACGATCAAGATCCACAACGTCGAGATGCTCCCCGACGAGCTCGCGGCGGTCGTCGAGACCGCCCATAGCCTCGGCGTGCACGTCACTGCCCACACCCGCGAGCCCGCCGCCCAGGCAGCCGTCGAGGCCGGCGTCGACTGCCTCGAGCATGGCTATGGGCTTACCGACCACACCATCGAGCTGATGGCCCGCAGGGGGACGTTTTACGACCCCACGATCATCTGCAATCTGAGCGACCAGTACATCAAGGAGCGCGAGGCGCGACTGGCGGCGCTGGGCTACGCTGACGATGAGCAGGCGGTGCGGTGGCGCACCTTGATCGCTTACGCCGACGAGCGCTCGCCGGAGCATGCGCTGTACCAGCGCCAGGCGCTGGTGAAGGCCGCTGAGGCCGGCGTCAAGCTGCTCATTGGCTCCGACTCGATGCCGATCGGTGAGATCGGCTGGCTGGAAATGGAGCAGTTCGTGATATCGGGTGTCAGTGAGATGGATACGCTGATCGCGGCGACCCGCAACGGTGCCGACATGATGGGGCTCCTCGACGTGCTCGGCACGGTGGAGGAAGGCAAGCTTGCCGACCTAGTGGTGCTGGCCGACAATCCGCTCGATAACATCTCCAACATCCGCACCGTGCAAATGGTGTTCAAGGACGGCATCTCGGTGGAGATGGAGCCGCCTCCAGGTACCCTGCGGTTCTACGATTACTTCGATTCAACCGGCCTGCTGCAAGGGTTCCTGGGCAAGTCGGAAAGCGCTGCTGGCTTTAACAGGGAAGGGAACCCGTATGCTCAGCAGCGGTAATAGGCTTCACCGTTGCCCCATTTCGACACTGCGAATATGCAACGATTAGCTGCTGCAGGCCAGGGGTATCCGGCAACCAGAACGAGGGCCCCGGGGGCACTGGGAGTTGGCCATGAATGAGCCGCGAGTCATTACGCCGAAGCGAGAGGACTCGGTAGTCGTCCGGTTTGCCGGGGACTCCGGCGACGGCATGCAGCTCACGGGGACCCAGTTCACCACCACCTCCGCTCTGCTCGGCAACGACTTCGCCACGTTCCCGGACTTTCCGGCCGAGATTCGTGCCCCGGCCGACACCATGCCCGGGGTGAGCGCCTACCAGCTTCAATTCTCTTCGACGGACGTCCACACAGCGGGGGACTCTCCGGATGTCCTCGTAGCGATGAACGCTGCGGCTCTGAAAGTAAGCCTGCCGATGCTCCCGGCGGGCCGCACCATCATCGTCAACATCGACGGGTTCGGTGACGCCAGCCTCTCGAAGGCGGGCTACACCGTGGACCCGCTGGAGGACGGAACACTCGATGGCTACAACGTCATCCCGGTTCCTCTCACCACTCTCACCATTAAGGTGCTGGAAGATTCCCCGCTCTCGGTTCGCGATCGGCGGCGCTGCAAGAACTTCTACGCGCTCGGGATCATGTACTGGCTCTATTCGCGTCCGCTGGAGACGACCGAAGAGTGGATCCGGAGCCGCTTCAAGTCGAAGCCCGACATCGTCGACGCCAACCTCACGGCGCTGAGTGCCGGGTACGCGTACGCACAGGCCAGCGAGCTGTTTCAGGTTCGCTACGAGGTTCCTCCGACCCCTCAGGACCCCGGGCTGTACCGCAACATCTCCGGCAACAAGGCGCTGGCTCTCGGGCTTTACTCGGCGTCGGTGCGCTCGGGGCTGCAACTGTTCTTCGGTTCCTATCCCATCACCCCGGCTTCGGACATCCTGTCGGAGCTTGCAAGGCTCAAACCGCAGGGAGTGGTCACGTTTCAGGCCGAGGACGAGATCGCCGCCGTCTGTTCCGCCATCGGTGCCTCCTTCGGCGGCTCCATCGGCGTCACCGCGACGAGTGGTCCCGGTCTCGCCCTGAAGGGCGAGGCCATCGGTCTGGCGGTGACCACGGAGCTTCCGCTCGTCATCGTCAACGTCCAGCGCGGCGGTCCGAGCACCGGTCTTCCCACCAAGACCGAGCAGTCCGACCTCCTGCAGGCGATGTGGGGGCGGAACGGAGAGTGCCCCATGGCCGTGATCGCGGCCTCCACCCCGGGAGATTGCTTTGCCACCGCCATGGAGGCAGTGCGGATCGCGCTCGAGTATATGACCCCGGTGCTGCTGCTGTCGGATGGCTATATCGCCAACGGCGCCGAACCCTGGTCCGTTCCGAGCGCCGCGGATCTGCCGGAGATCTCGGTACAGTTTCGAACCGATCCCGAGGGCTTCGAGCCATTCCTCAGGGATCCGGAGACGCTGGCGCGGCCCTGGGTGCGGCCGGGCACCCCGGGGCTCGAGCACCGCATCGGCGGTCTGGCGCACCAGGACGGCTCGGGCAATGTCTCCTACGACCCCGCCAACCACGAGCAGATGACCGTTCTGCGCGAGGAGAAGATCGCTCGGATAGCCAAGGACATCCCCCCAGCGAAGCCCTTCGGCGACGATAGCGGCGATCTTCTGCTGGTCGGCTGGGGCGGAACCTACGGTTCTCTGCATGCGGCGACGCTGGCGGCGCGAGGTAAGGGCCTGAGCGTCTCGCACATCCATCTTCGCCATATCAACCCGTTCCCTTCAAACTTGGCGGAGGTGCTCGGGTCTTTCGATCGTGTGCTTGTTGCGGAGCTCAACCGGGGCCAGCTCGATGTCCTGCTGCGCGCCCGCTATCTGGTAGACACTCTGAAGCTCAACAAGGTCCGGGGCCAGCCCTTCTCGGTGGCGGAGATCCTCGCCGCTGTGGAGACGGCCCTAAAAGGCGAGAAGCGATGAGCCTGGCATCGACGGTAGCGTCCGACCCACCCGCCTACTCGAAGAAGGATTTCGCCTCCGACCAGACGGTTCGCTGGTGCCCTGGCTGCGGCGACTACGCCATCCTCAGCTCGGTGCAGAGGGTGTTTGCGAAGCTGGGGATCCCGCGCGAGAAATTCGTCATCGTGTCGGGGATCGGCTGTTCCAGTCGGTTTCCCTACTACATGAACACATACGGCTTCCACACCATCCATGGTCGCGCCCCTGCTATCGCCACAGGCCTCAAGGTGGCGCGCCCGGATCTTTCGGTCTGGGTAGTGACTGGCGACGGCGATGCGCTTTCCATCGGCGGCAACCACATCCTGCACTCGATGCGGCGCAACGTGGATATCAAGGTCCTACTCTTCAACAACAGGATCTATGGGCTCACCAAAGGGCAATACTCCCCAACATCAGAGGTGGGGAAGAAAACCAAGACGTCGCCCCACGGGTCCATCGACCGGCCCCTTCAACCGATCTCCATCGCCCTGGCGGCGGAGGCGACATTCGTCGCCAGGACCGCCGACGTCTACGGCCAGCATCTGGCGACAGTGCTGGAGCGAGCCGCCGCGCACCGCGGCTCAGCCTTCGTTGAGATCCTGCAGAACTGCAATATCTTCAATGACGGAGCCTTTGCGGGCGTCACCGACCGGCAGACACGCGAGGACGAAAAAGTAGACCTGATACACGGAGAGCCGATGATCTTCGGCAACAACCGCGATCGAGGCGTCCGCTTACAGGGGCTCACCCCCGAGGTAGTGGAGGCGGGATCCGACGGTGTGCCGCAAGAGGAGCTCCTGCACCACGACGAGAAGACAACAGACCCCACTCTCGCTTACCTCCTCAGCCAGCTCGAGCCACCCGACTTCCCGATGCCGATGGGGGTCTTCCGGGCGTTGGAGGAAGAGACCTACGACGATGCCATCCACCGCCAGATCCGTGATGCTTCCGGAGCCGGGCCCGAGACCGATCTCGACGCCCTGCTTCAGGAGGGGGATACCTGGCGAATCAACGCGGAGACCACAGACGAGACAGTCTGACGCGCTAAGGAGCAGAGGCCATGAGCACTGGCTACGACGAAGACCTGGACATGTACGAGGAGGCCAGAGGACCGCGCAAGCGGCGGCTCGACAACCGCGTTCTGCTGCGCCCCATAAGCGATCTCAACTACCCGAAGCGCCCCGCTGCCGTGGCTCCCGAGACCACGGTCGAGGAGGCTCTGGACGTGATGGTCGCCAAGAAGATCGGTGGCCTTCTGGTGGTGGAGGACGGCAAGGTCGTCGGTATCTTCGCCGAGCGTGACGCGCTCATGAAGCGCCTCTACGACAGCCAGGGGCTCGATCGACCGGTGCGCGAGTACATGACCCGCGACCCGGACTGCCTGACCATCCACGACGGTATAGCCGTTGCCCTGAACCGAATGGTCGAAGGCGGTTACCGACATATCCCACTGGTGAACGCTGAACACGCGCCGGTGGGAATTCTGGTCATGCGGGACGTCGTGCGCTATGTGGTGTCGTTCTTCCCCGCCGAGGTCCTGAACCAGCCACCTCATAGCGAGCACGCCCCGCCCGACCGGTCCATCGACGGCGGGTAGGTGGCTGCGGCATCGCTATTCCATCGCCAGCGTGACGAACTCGTCCCAGACCTCGAGCAGCTTCGTGGTGTCCTCCTCGGCATGTTCGGGCGTGATCAAGCACATGTTGAAGTACGGCATGATGAGCACGCCGTGGTTCCAGAAGTAGGCGTGGGACAGCTCGAAGAGGCCGCCGAATCCCACTTGAACCAGCCCGGCGATCGGGTCGTTGACCGATTCGGGGATGAAGTGGTAGCAGATCCGATTGCCCATCGTCTCGATGCGGAACGGCGCACTTTGGAGCTGGATGCTGTGCTCCATGCCGGCCTTGATGGCTGCCGCCGCAGCATCCAGCTTGGCAAAGGTCGCGTCGGTGTAGACTTGCTCCAGCGTTACGCGTAGCGCCAGGGTCGACATGGTGTTGCCACACAGCGCCGTACCCAGGAAGCCGAAGCCGGCGCCAGCGAAGAACCCGACCTCCCTGTGGTCACGCTCGACCTTGGCAGCGATCTCCTCGGTCATGCCGAAGACGGCACCCGGGATTCCGCCCGAGATCGATTTGCCACAGGTCCAGAAGTCGCCCGAGATCCCCATGTGCCCGACCATGCCCCTCGGCCCTTTGCTGATGGTGTGGGTCTCGTCGTAGCAGAGCAGGGTTCCGTACTTCTCGCACAACTCCCTGAGCCCTTCGTGCCAACCGGGCAGCGGCCACGCCCAACCGAAGTTCGACATCACCGGCTCCACCATCACGCAGGCGACGGTGCGATCTTGGAGGATCTCCTCGACGCTCTCGAGGTCGTTCCAGTTGAAGATCTTTGTCCCCTGATCGACCTCGCCCGGGTAGATGCCGAGGTCGTGAAAGCGAGCGATCATGCCCGGCGCCGGCATGAATTTCTGCGTCTCGTCGATGGTGCCGTGGTACGTGAGGTTGGGGATGGCGACGTTCGGTCTGCCGGTGTGGTGGCGGGCAATGGCCAACACGAAGCGGTTGGCATCGCTCGCCGACAGCGCGTGCATCCAGTGGCTAAGGCCGAAGCGGTCGGCGAGGAGCCTGGTCGCCACAATCGCGTCCCTGTTGCACATCATGGTCGACAGGCCGTCGTTCATGAGGCGATCGGCCACCGCAGCGTGTACGGGGTTATCGGGCACACGGCCGAACATGTCGGGTGAGTCGCCCAAGTTGACGTCCAGATATTCGTTGCCGTCGACATCCCAGAGCTTGTTGCCGTACGAACGCTTCACATAGGGAAGATGCGGTGTCTCCCAGTCTTTCTGGCCGGTACTGAAGACGCCCCACGGCATGGACTCTCTGCCCTCTGCTTGCATCTCCTTCGAATTCGGCATCCTGCCCATCCACTCCGCCATCTGCTCTTCAGCCAGTGCGAGCAGCGTCTCCGGCGGCTTTACGCCGGGGAGATTCGGGAAGACCGAGGAAAGATCGGTGGGGTCGGCGTGCGGCGCCCATTTCCGTGCTTGCTCCAACGGGAAGGGTCGCGTCGACGCCATCGGGCTTTTCTTCACTGTTACCCTGGTCGGTTAGCTCCGTGATCCTGTGAGCCGTCGGATCTCGTCGTCGTTGCCGGTGAGCTCCCAGCGCGTCAAGGCGATGGGAATGATGCCCCCGCTCATGAAGTTATCGAGCAGCTGGCGCAGGTCGAATGCCTCGCCGAGCTGTTGCGAACGGTCGGCGATGAGCTGCAGCAGCATCTGCTTGCCCACCACGTAGCTGGTGGAGTGCGCCGGCGCCCGCAGGGCCTCTTCGATATCCCACCAGACGGCGTCGCTATCGGCCGCTGCCCAGGGGTAGGGGAGCCTTTCGACGAACGCCTGGATGCCCTCGTCCATGGTGCATTCGTTGGCGTGCATCATCAGATCCGACAGCGCCCGGGCCGTGCGGAAGGCCATCCAGATGTAGGCGATCTGTTTGGCGCGCGGTCGCGAGTCGAGCGATCCGAGCTGCAGCAGGATCTCCTCACTGCCGAACGCCAGCGCCTCGGAGCGCGCCTCGTGCATGTCGAACAGGCGGATGGTGCCGCGAATCGGTCGGTTGTCGCCGTCCTGATACCAGATGGTGCGGTCGCGAACGTAGTAGTGGCCGAAGAAGGTGTGGGTGATCTGGGTCATCGGCTCGCGATCGCAGCACTCCTCGAAGAAGCCGCGATAGCCAGGTCGCAGGTAGGCGCTGGTTCCCCAGGTGCGCGGGAAGTGGTGTGGCGGCAGTGGCTCCAGATCCTCCGGCACGGTGATGACATTCCGGTCGCCGAGGAACTCGAGTAGCTCCCGCGCCGCGGTGCCCTGGCGCTCGAGGGTCTGCGCTTCACTCGACGTCATCTCGAACGGTGGAAGGTCGCGATTGCGATGCTCCTCGAGCCGCAGGAAGGCGATGGCGCGGTGGTACTCGCCATGGATCAGAGTGCGCAGCTGCTCCCAGCTGTAGGGGATGAGCAGCACGTTCCGCAGCCACCAGTCGTAGTTGTCCTTGCCGACCCCTGCGGGCGCCGTCATCAGCGGAACCTGCTCGTCGAGCCAGTCGCGGAACTCGTCGATCGCCGCCAGGGCGCCCTCGACGTCGACCAGAGCCTCCGAATGGTCGGGCCCCAGCTGCTCGGCGATTCCGGCGATGAAGGCGCGCTCCTTCTCCTTCAAGCGGATCGCCACGCGGGCCAGATCGGCGGATGCCTCGGTGAGGTTGTGGCGCGCCTGCGCGAAGATCGCCGGAATGGCGCGGAGCTTCATCCGCAGCGTCGCCAGCTCGCCGTCCGACAGCGGAAAGCTCGGCGAGTCGAGCGGCCAGTCCGACAGCATGCGCGAGTGGTGTATCAGCAGCCGCGGGTAGATGCCGTCGATGATGTTGTAGAACCCCGGATCGCGCGCCCACGGGCGTAACACCCGGTGATCGAAGTCGACGCCGTTCATCTCGGCGCGGACGACGTGGTAGTCAGCCTGTTCCGAGATGTTCCAGGCGCGGATATCCAGCGCCGTCAGCCGCTCCTGCAGCTGCCGCAGCTCGGCGTGCTTGTCAGCCATGGCGACGTGCGTGTAGTCGGGCACGCCCTCCGCCACCGTCGGTGCGAGCGAGGCGCGGAACTCGTCGAACAGCGCTACGAGATCCTCATGTTCGTGTCGGCGCATTCGGCTAGCTCAGGATCCAGAAGAACACCGCGATCAAGGCCGCGACCGCCGCCCAGCTCACCACAAAGCCGACCACTGTGGATCTCTCCGGGGTGGGGATCTCGAAGTCCGGATGATCGATCAACACGTTGCGTGGTGCCGGCGAAGTGCCGTCCGGCAGACACAGCGGCTCGACCTCTGGCTCACCGGCAAGAACGGGAGTCCGTAGAGTGGCATACACGCGGTCCAGCCTCTTCTTGTCGGGCGCTCTGGTCGTCAGGCTGACCACCACCATCAGGAGAAAGCTCACGGACAAGTAGATCATCATCTGCCACGGCAGCGACAGCTCGCCTTCCCAAACCATGAACTCGGGCAGCGAAGCGGCGTAGCGAGCATTGAAGTCCCAGCCGATCCAGTCGATTCGGGCGGTGAAGGCCCAGGCGAGAAATCCGCCCAGCGTTGATGCCCAAGTGGCGGCCACGGTGGCGCGCCGCCACACGAAGCTGACCCAGATAGAAAGTCCCATCATCGCCCCAACTTTCCAGAACAGCTCTAGCCCTTCGACGACGTTCTCCAGCTCGAATGCGATGGTGATGCCGGCCAGCACCACCACACCCGAGGAGATGCGTCCGACGAGGATGTAGTGGCCTTGATCACGGTTCGGGCGCAGGAGCGGTCGATAGATGTTCTCGGTAAACAGCGCCGCGGCCGAGACCATGAGCGCATCGCACGAGCTCATCACCGCCGCCAGCATCGAGGCGATGAACAGTCCCACCAGACCGGGCGCGATGGTCGGCAGCAGGTCACGGGCAAGCAGACCGTATAGCTGGTCGGGGTCTACGTTCGAGCCAGCGTAGATACCGATGCCGCACATGGCGGTCAGCACCCAGGCGATGGTGCAGATGCGCTTGAGGAACATGCCACTGATCAGGCCCACGCGTGCTTCTTGGTCGGTAGTGCCGGCGCCGCAAAGCGCCATCGAGTAGGGTGTCGCCACCCAGCCGATGAGCGCGTTGAGCGAGATGACGATGACGTAGAACGTAGTGATCTCACCGGGAGCGACCACCTGGAACACGGTCGGATCGGCGACGGTGGCTCGCAGTCCATCCAGTCCGCCAACCGCCCGTAGTGCGAACGGCAGCAGCAAGAACGAAAGGACGACGGTCAGAACCCCTTGCAGGGCATCGGTCATGATGGCGGCGCTCAGGCCGCCGACGATGCCGTAGACCATGAACAGCACCGTCATGCCGATGATTGCTACCTCGGCGCTGATCGTGCCGCCCGATACTGCTGTAACCATGGCGCCGGCTGCCTTGAGCGTCACCCCGATGTTGACGGATAGCTGCGCAATACCGAGAACTGCGAAGAGAATCGCCACGCTCTGGTCGTAGCGGGCGTGCAGGTAGTCGGCAATGGTGACCGCCCGCATGCGCCGAAACAGCGGCGCCAGCAACCAGTAGAAAGGCGTCGAGAACAACCATAGCCACTGGTACCAGATGCCCGAGGCGCCGGAGGTGTACGTCTTCGACGCGACGCTCACCGCCTGGTCGGTGTTCGTTCCCGTGCCGAAAGTGAACAGCGTCATCATCAGCTTGCCGAACTTGCGGTCGCTGATGAAGAAATCGGACGCCGTCTTGACCTTCTTGGCCGCCGAAGCTCCCAGCACCGTGATGCCGATCAGGTAGGCAGCGATTACGAGCCAGTCGATGAGCATGGAGAAGAGGTTCTACCAGATAGGATGGTCCGGCCGAACAGTCGATCGAGCGGGCGCCACCAAGAGCCGGGTCGCTGATTTCGTATACTGTATGCAGTCTGCGAAAACGCTTCAACGACGGGCTTTTTTCGGCGGGGGAACGAGTGCAATATCGCGTGCTGGGCCGCACCGGCGTGAAGATCTCGCCGCTCATCATGGGGTCCGACAACTTCGGCGACGCGACTCCGCCCGACGAGGCCGAGCGGATCATCAATCGGGCGCTCGATGCCGGCGTCAACATGATCGATACCGGTGACGTCTACGCCGAGGGCATGAGCGAGACCATCATCGGCAAGACTCTCAAGGAACGCGGCATTCGCGACCAGGTGGTGCTGGGCACCAAGGTCGATCACGGTCGCCGTCGGGTCGGCGTCTCGCTCAACGAGTTCGTGCCCGGGGTGGGGCCGAACGAGTCGGGCCACTCGCGGCTCAATATCATTCGTGCCTGCGAGGTCTCGCTGCGGCGCCTGCAGACCGACCGCATCGACCTGTATCAGCTGCACCGGCCCACCTTCGACATCCCCCTCGATGAGACGCTGCGCGCCATGGACGACCTGGTGACGCAGGGGAAGGTGCGCTACATTGGCTGCTCCACGCAGCCGGCCTGGCTGGTCATGGAAGGTCTCATGGTGTCGGCGCTCAAGGACTTCGTGGGCTACGTCTCCGAGCAGCCACCCTACAACCTGCTCGACCGGCGCATCGAGAACGAGCTCATTCCGATGGCCCAGCGCCACGGGCTCGGAATTCTCTGTTGGGGCGCGATGGGCATGGGCGTGCTCGCCGGGCGCTACGACAGCGCCAGCGAGTATCCGGACGACTCGCGTGCCGCCAAACGTGGCGGGTTCTATGCCGATCGCGTCACCACGCGCGGCATCCAGGTGGCGCGCGAGTTTGGCAAGATAGCTGCCGAGGCCGGGGTCACGGGGGCGCAGCTGGCCATGCTGTGGTGCAAGGACCAGCCCGGAGTCACCGCTGCGATGATCGGTGCCCGCACGCTCAAGCATCTCGAGCACATGCTGCCGGTGCTCGAGATGACGCTCGACGACGATACCCGCGCCGCCTGCGATGCGCTGGTGCCGCCGGGCTCGGCCGTGGCCAACTTCCACAACACTGCCTACTGGATGAAAACGACGATACCCGACACCGTTTGAGGGGTCGGACCGCTAACCAGGAACGAGAATCGCCATGAGCTTTCGCTGGGCACAGTTCGGCGACATCGCCGTACGCAAGATGGGACAGGTGAAACCGGGTGAGAAGGTGCTCGTGGTATCCGACACTTGGACCGATCAGGAGGTCGCCAACGCCTTCTTCAATGCTGCGATCAATGCCGGTGCACAGGCTTCGCTGCTGGTGATCCCGCGCATGGCTCCGACCGACGCCAGCGAGCTCGATGACATGACCATCGCCGCCATGGCTGCCGCGGATGTCGTGCTGGGTGTGTGCGAGACGATGGTCGCCAACAAGGAATCCACCGAACGAGCGCTCGCCGGCGGCCTGCGAATGTCCTCGACCAACGTCACCGGCATGGAAGCCTTCGCCATCGAGGGCCTCCTCGACGTCGACTACGACTTGATGATCGAGATCGCCAACAAGATCGGTGCCCTCTGGCAGAAAACCGAGCTGTGCCGGGTAACCTCGCAGTACGGCACCGACATCACCTATGACATGCGCGATCGTCCCATCGACGTGGGACACGGCATGGCCCTGGAGCCCGGTGCGTCGGACTTCTTCCCGGGTGTGTCGGTGGCCAACGCGCCGATCGAGAAGACGATTCAGGGCACTATCGTGGTCGACGGCAACATCCCGCCGGGGCAGCTGGTCAAGGATCCGGTGACCCTGCGCATCAAAGACGGTGTGATCGCCGCGATCGAGGGTGGCTCCGACGCAGCAGCGCTACGAGCCTACTTCGCTGCCAGCGGCGACCCCATCGCCACCCATCTGTGCCACTTCACGCTGGGTCTCAACCCTCGCGCTCGCACGTCTGGCAGCGTTCACCAGGACGAGCATGTGCTCGGCGCTATTACCTACGGCTTCGGCTCGCAGGCAGGCGCTTTCGGCGGATGTGTACCGCCCTGCAATGTGCACTGCGACGTGGTGCTCACCACCGGCAAGATCGAGTGCGACGGGGTGGTAATGCTCGAAGCCAACGAGCTCAACGGCGACCTCGGTCTCGGCGGGCTGTCTTGAACATCGCAGCTCGTTGGCCACGGTTCGGCGAGCTGTTCCCCAGGGCGTGAGCTGAGCCCGAGTCGATGCGGCGAGCTGAACTCCTGCGCTCTTTCTGGCATCCGGGCTTCGGCCTGCTGTGGGTGTCGATCTGCCTGAATTCCTACTCGAATCACATCAGTACAGTGGCGCTAACCTGGCTGGCGCTGCAGTTCACCGGGTCGCCCGTGGGAGTGGGTGCGGCGCTGGCGATACGAATTCTCCCGAAGTTGTTTCTGTCGGTGCCGTTCGGCAGCTTGTCGGATCGCATGGACCGGCGCACCCTGTTGGAGTATACGAACTGGGGCGGCGCCGCTATGTCGGTGATCGCTGTCTTTGCCAGCGTTCAGGGGTGGTTCGGTTTCGGCGGGGTCATGCTGGTGGCGACGATGGTCGGCGTATTCGACGTCGCGCAGACCACGCTTGCCAAGGCGTACGTCTATGACGTTGTTGGCTCCGAGGACGCCGTCAACGGGCTGGCGCTGGAGCAACTAGCCAGTAGGATCTTCGGCGTAGTCGGCGGTATCTCTACGGGCTTTGTTCTGTGGTTGTGGGGGGACGTAGGGGCGTTTGTCATGATGGCGGCAACCTACTTCGGTAGTGCCGCTGTGCTGGCAATGATCCCGAGATTCGCCCCCGATACCGCAGCGAGGTACAAATTCTCCAGCGCCGAGGCCGACGAGGATGCTGGTGAGCGCACGGGCGTGTGGGCCTCGGTATTCGAGGTCATGCGCAGCCCGGCGGTGCTTCTCTTCGCGGTGATCGCCATGGCGGCCGAGGTGTTCGCCTACTCGCACGAGGCCCTGGCGCCGTCGTTTGCCCGCGACGTCTTGATGGCGGGCGAGCAAGGCCTAGGCAACCTGGTGGCGGTGCGCAATGGTGGCGGCGTGGTGGGCGCGCTATTACTCGGATCGGTGGGGCGCCGGGTCCGGGCCGACCGCTTGCTGCCGATCGTGTGCGTGTTCTTCGGCGCCATGCTGGTGGTCTTCTCGATGTCGACGTCGTACTCGTTGTCACTGTTGCTGATGGGTCTGGTCGGGATCGCCTGGGCCGGCGTCGATGCGCTGCTACCGACGGCGTTGCAGCAGAACGTCGACGACTCCGACCGCGGCGCGGTGGTGGGGGTCTGGAACCTGAGCCGTGGCGTCGGGCCGCTCGGTCAGCTCGAGGTCGGCGCCCTGGCCACCGTCATCGGCGTGGCCGCGACGCAGGCATTGAATGGCGCCGTCTTCGCCATCATCGTGATTCTGGTCATGGTGGCCTTGCGGCGTCAGCGGACGAGCGCCACGGCGGCACCCGACTTGGCGACGCCATGAGCCCCATCGGCGTCGCCATCATCCTGTTCGTCGGCGTCACCATGTGGGTCGGCATCCGCACTTGGGCAAAGATCAAGGGCCAGGCAACCAACTACTACGTCGCCGGCAATGCCATGGGCGTGTCGGTGATCGGTATCACTCTGTGCGCCCAAGCGTTCGACGCCAACGGCTCGATGGGCAACGCCTCGCTTGCCCACGGCGGCGGCTTCTGGGCCGGGGCGGCGATCCCCATCGGGCTCGCCCTGTGCCTGTTCTTCACCGGTGCGGTGTTCGCCGAGCCCATCCACCGCATGCGCCTGTTGACGCTGGCCGACTTCTACCGTCGTCGATACAGCCAGAATACCGAGACGCTGGCGGCGCTCAACATGCTGGTCGGCAACATCGTGCTGGTCGCTGGCAACCTCGCCGGGCTCGGCCTGCTGCTGGATTTGGTATTCGGCGTCGGCTACCTGCCGATGCTCGTGGTGATCGCCCTCTGCATCCTCACCTATGCGGTGACCGGCGGCCTCTACGCCACCATCACCACAAGCGTCCTGCAGGTGGGGATGTTCATTCTCAGCACCCTTATCAGCTTTGCCTGGCTGACCGGCACATTCGGCTGGAGCACGCTGATGGCGAATGTTCCAGCCAGTTTCACCGACCTGTCGGGGCTGATGAACCGCGAGCAGGGATCGCTGGTCACCTGGGCATCGCTGGTGTCGCTGGCCCTCGGCGACGTCGTAGCGATTGACTTCATCCAGCGCGTCATTGCCGCCGACTCCGCACGCACCGCCAAGCGCGGTTGCTATATTGCCGGGGTTATCACCCTCGTCATCGGTCTGATGGTTACCTTCATCGGTCTTGCGGCGTTCCATTTCGGTACGCCGGAGAGCCGCTTCCTGCTGGTGGAGGTGGCGCTCAACGAGATGCCGATGATCATCGGTGGCCTGATCCTGCTCGGCGTCATCGCCGCCAGTATGTCGACCGCCGCCGGCGTCGTGCTCGATCTCGCCAACGTGCTCACCCGCAATGTGATCCAGGGGCATTCTTCGCGTACCTGGGATGATGCGGAACTGCTGCGCGTGTCGCGCTGGATCGCCCTGCCCACCATGGCAGCGTCGGTGCTGTTCGCCTACCTGCGCCCCGATCCCGGCGTGCTGCTCATCCTTGCCTTCGACATCGTGCTCGCCAGCTGTTTCGTGCCGCTGGTCCTCGGCCTGTTCTGGCGTAAGTCGAATACCCCGGCGGCGCTTGCCGCGATCGTCGGCGGAGCCACGGCGCGACTGATCCTGCACTTCGCAATACCGGAAGCTTGGGCCGGCATGGAGACGCTCATTCCGCCGCTCGTCAGCCTGGCGCTATTCGTCATCGTCGCGCAGGCGACGCAGGGGACATCAGCGCCGAAGCACGATGCGCTGACCCACGTGCCGACGGAGGAAGAGCTCGTTCGCGGCGTGTGATCGAGTAGCGGCTCCAGCATCAGGTCGAGCCTCTCAGTTGTCGCCGGCCGGCTCCAAGCGCAGGATCGGTGTCGGCGTCGTCTTGCCGTCCACGGGCAGGCCATCGATGGCCACGTAGATGTAGCCGTCCGGTCCCTGGCGGACGTCGCGGATACGACCCATTCCGTGCAACAGCGTCTCTTCGAGGACGATCCGCTGCCCGTCCAAGGTGAGGCGGGCGAGTTGCTCACCTTTTAGGCCACCGACGAAGAGGTTGCCGCGCCAAGCGGGGAAGCGGTTGCCGTCGTAGATCAGCAGTCCGGAGGCGGCGATTGACGGCACCCAGAAATGGACGGGCTGCTCGATACTCTCTTGGAGAGTTCCCGCATGGATCGCCAGGCCGCTGGTGTAGTTGACCCCAAACCCGACCACGGGCCAGCCGTAGTTTCGCCCTGGGAGGATCAGGTTGAGCTCGTCGCCTCCCTGCGGCCCGTGCTCGTTGAGCCAGATGTCTCCGGTCTGTGGATGCACTGCCAGGCCCTGGGCGTTGCGGTGTCCATAGCTGAAGATCTCCGGGCGAGCGTCCTGGCGAGCCGCAAAGGGGTTGTCGATCGGGACGCGGCCGTCGTCGTGGAGTCGCACCGTGGTGCCCTGGTGGTTGGAGAGATCCTGGGCAGGGTGGGCGCTCAGGTCTCCTCGCAGTTGGGTCTGGCGGTCTCCGACGGTGATGAAGAGGAAGCCTTCTCGGTCGAAGGCAAGCCGAGAGCCGTAGGAGCCGCGCCCTTCGGTCGACGCTTCGAAGATCTCTTCGACAGCGATGAGGCGGTGATCCTCGAAGCGCCCACGTACCACCGCTGTGGTTGCCTGTGAGGCTTCTGTGTTCGGCTTCGAGAAGCTCAGGTAGATGAGCCGGTTCGAGGCGAAGTCCGGGTGCAGTGCCACGTCCAGCAACCCACCCTCGGTGGCCAGGCGCCCGCCGCGTGGCTCGACCAGGACCTCGGGAACCCCCGGCACCGGGTCGGCCAGAAGCCTGCCGTCGCGAACAACACGCAGCCGTCCCGGTTGCTCGGTGACCAGCATGTCGCCGCCGGGAAGGAAGGCAATCGACCAGGGGTGCTCGAGTCCTTCCACCACCGTCACCACCCGGTAGTCGTGGAGTGCAGAGCGGAGCAGGGGAGCTTGCCGGGCGGACGGGCTCGTGCCTAGCGCCAGGATCGTAGCGACGACCAATGCCATGCGCGTACGCACCATCTCGATCTCCGCTGACTTCACTCAGGAAAGCTCGGAAGCGCCAGGGCGACGAGCTGTCCGCGGACCTGCTGATCTCCGATGGCGACAACAATGTACTGCCTGCCGTCGGCCATATAGGTCATCGGGGCACCGGATGTCCCGGCAGCCAGCTCGATCTCCCAGACGACGTCGCCGGTCTGCTTGTCCCAGGCGCGGAAGAACTTGCCGCCGGCAAGCGGCAGGATCGACAACGCTGCGTCGGAGCCTTCGCCAAGAAAGAGCAGTGACTTGGTAAGCAGCGGTGCCGGGCGACCACGCTGGCCGAGCCACGGCAAATCGAGATGCTTGATGGCGGGATGATCTCTCGGCCCCGGGCCGTTGGCTTTCATCCAGAGTTGATGGCCGCTGTTCATGTCGATCGCAGTGATGCGGCCGTAGGGTGGCTTCAGGAGGGGAAGTCCGCTTGGCATCGGGACCTCGCGCGGATTGCCGCGAACATACTGAAAGTCCGAGCTACCGGTCTCCGGCGCCACGAGCGCGGTGACGCTAGGTGAGGTCACCGATGGCACGTACATCACGCCAGTCTCAGGATCGACCGCGGCGCCACCCCAGTTCGCACCACCGACCCACCCCGGCACCAGGATCGTCCCTTGCGTACCGCCGGCGCTGTCGTCCCTGACGCTCGGTGGCGTGAACATGGGACCGTAAACGAATCCCGAGAGGATCTTCTCGGCTTCGGCACGTAGCTCGGGCGTGAAGTCGATGAGATCGTCGACGGTGATGCCCTGGAGGTCGAACGGCGCCGGCCAGGTCGAGAAAGGCTGCGTCTCTGCGGCGACCTCGCCGGGAACGGTCGATGCCGCCACGGCACGATCCTCGATCGGCCAGATCGGCTCGCCAGTCTGGCGATCGAAGGCGAAAACGAAGGCCTGCTTGGTGATCTGAGCAAGAGCCTTTACGGGCCGCCCGTCCACCACGATGTCGAGCACGTTGGGAGCCGCGGGGAGGTCGTAGTCCCAGAGTCCGTGTCGCACCGTCTGGTAGTGCCACAGCCGTTCGCCGGTATCCGCATCCACCGCGACGATGCTCTCGCCATAGAGGTTGTCACCCAGGCGGTGGCCGCCATACCAGTCGTTGGTAGTCGTCTTGAGGGGAAGGTAGACGTGTCCCAGCCCCTCATCGGCGCTCATCAGCGTCCAGACATTGCCGTTTCCGGAATAGGCCCATGAGGAGCCCTCCCAGGTCTCGTTGCCGGGCTCGCCCGGCTGCGGGATCGGGTTGTATCTCCAGCGCAGCTCACCGGTGCGCACGTCGAACGCCCGCACATAGCCGGGCGGAGCCGTCTTCCAGTTCCGATCCGGAGCCATCGCGGTGGAGCCGACGATGACCAGGTCACGGACCACCAGCGGTGCCGAAGTCCAGCTGTAGGTGGTCACGCGTGGGTCAGGGTCCTGTGCCAGGTCGATCGTCCCGGCCGTGCCGAACTGCGGATCTGGAAGCCCAGTCGCCGCATCCAGCGCCAACAGATACCGGCCCGAGCCCAGGAAGACTCGCTCCTCGGACGCGCCGCTCCAGAAGGCAACGCCGCGATGGGCGCGTCCCGAGGGCTCAGCTCGCAGGCCAGCCTGATAGGGGTCGTAGCGCCACAGCTCACGCCCGGTGGCCGCATCGAGTGCCACCGCTTGCCCCATGTTGGTTGCGGCGTAGAGTCGCTCACCGATCTTGATCGGGGTGACCTGGTAGTTCGGATTGATCTCGGTGGTGGGGTAACGTGCCAGCAGGTCGTAATCGGCCGATTCCCATGCCCAGACCACCTCCAGGTCTTCGATGGTGGCCGCCGATATCTGCTCCAGCGGTGAGTACTTGGTCGCACCGAGGTCACGCGCGTAGTGCGGCCAATCGGCTGGGTCGATCGCTGGTGCCTGCTGTTCCGGAGGGGCGGCGCTACCACACGCCACCAGCAAGCTGCAGAGCCCTATGGCGGCGAGTACCCTGGGTACGGGGAGCCTGCGTCGCGCGAGGATCATTCCTCTTCTTTGTAGGGCACGTTCATCGGCAGCGGCCCGGCCCACTCGCCGGGGGCATCGAGGCTCAGCGCCCAGTGGATGCCGTTGATGATCAAGCGCTGGAGACCCTCCTGCTGGAGGCCGACCGGATGCCCCAGCGTGGTGGTGAACACGCGGCCTCCGGCGTCGGTGTGGCGGGTCCATGCGACCGGGGTGTCCACCGGGTCTCCGGCCTCGGGGTCGAAGGTGTGGCCCAGCGGGAAGCCCGTCATGAGGATCTCCGAGCCGGCCACCGGGTAGTCCGGCAGCAGCGTGTACAGCCACGAGGGCACGTGGAATTCGGGAATCCCGGTCAAGACAGGATGATCTACTGCGGCCGCCACGGGACTCACGTCGGTGCCGTTCTCGTGGCCGTAGTCCCATACGTAAGGGGCGCCGACGTATCGGGGTCCGAAGTCGTTGAACGATTCGAGCTCATGGCCGTCCGGGTACAGGAAAGCATGCGTCGAGGTACGCAGGCTGACCAGCGGGTTGCCGTCGTCGAGATAGTCGACGATGCGCTGGGCCTGGTCGCGCGGCAGCATGCGGTTGCGTAGGAAAAGCACCATCAGGTCGGCCTGCTCCAGTAGCTCGAGGCCCGGAATGTTGTCGGCGTGCTCATTCGGGTAGGCGCCCAATATGCTGGTCCGCATGCCGTAGCTCGCCTCGAGCTCCGCGGCGAAGATCGGCATGGTGAGCTCTGAGCTGTACTCGTCGTCGCCGGTCACGAAGATCACGTGTGGGGCGTCAGCCTGACCGCTCGATCGGGCGACAGAGCCTGTCTCGACAATCATTCGGCCTCGGATCTGGGGCTCGCCCGACCCGCAGAGAACGGGACCCCGAAGCTCGAATGAGCCGGCCCGTTCGGCGGTGAAGGTGACTGATTGCGGACGTTCCACCATCGCGGGCCCGATGCTGACACCGTATCCGCCAATCTCGAGCGCATGGCCTCTGCCGGTGCCGTTGTCGGTGACCTCGAGATCAATCCGCACGCGGTCGCCGACCTGCAATCGGATTACGTCGGGAGCCAGCGCATCGCGGCTGGCCGTCATGCCGATCCGCACGAGTCCTTCATGCGCGACGGCGCCGGCCAGGGCGCCGTGTGCATCACCAGACTCGGCTACCGCCAGACTCTGGACATAGGCGGCCAGGTCCCAGATCTGGTCGTTGGAAAATGCCTCGGTGAAGCCCGGCATCGAGTTGCCGTTGTTGCCGATGGCGATCATCAGGGCGTTGTCGCGCCGGGTCACGCCGCGCTTGAACTGTTGCAGATCGAGGAAGTCACGCGGCAGGATGGGGTTGCCGAATGCGTCCATCAGGGTCGCGGCATTGGGGCCGTCGCCGGCTCCCGTCACCCCGTGACACAGTGGACACTGGGCGTCGACGTAGAGGGTGGCGCCGCGGCGCACGCTCTCGACAAGCAGCCCGTCGGGCTCCGGACCAAGGTCTATCGACTCTCCCGAACCCCACTTCTCGAACTCTGGGCTCAGCGTCTTGACGAAATGCGTGACCGCCCAGCGCTCGGGAGTCGAGAGAGTGCGTCGCCATGGCGGCATTGAGGTACCGTGCAACCCCGACGTGACGGTGCGGAAGAGGTCGTCGTCGGTTGGCATGTCACCGCCCGGCGTGGTCTTGAACCGGAAGATGCCGGCGGTAAGGTCACGTGCCGGTGGCAACAGCCCCGCCGCGCAGGGTCCGTCGGCGTGTCCGGTAGTACCGTGGCAGGAGGCACAGTGATCGGCGAAGAGGGAAGCGCCCTCGGCGATCAACGCGCGTGTTGCGGCCGGCGCCGCCGGAACGTCGAGCGTGCTCCAGGATAAGGCGGCGAGGGTGTCGTCGGGCGCGGGTTCGTCCGAATCCGGGGCACAGGCGGCCGCTATCGCGAGGCCCGCGGGCAGCAGTGCGCAGATGACGAAGCGTCTCATTGGCGGCAGTATATGCGCTCGTGTACGCTCCACCGCACCTCAACCAGACTCTCCCACGCGGGTGGCCCGCAGGGAGCGACGCAGGCCGCACGACGCCTCGATGTTTCCGACCAGTTGGTGAGCCAATGATGAGACATGACAAGTCATACGCGCGCCTGCTGCTGTCCCTGCTGGTCGGGTCGGCGGCCATCGCTTGCGGCTCGGAACGGACCGCGGGCCCGGTCATCGAGCCGGGCGAGCCGCGGCCCGGGCACGGTCGCAAGGTGGAAGGTGTGCATCCGGGGCTGGAGATCGCTGCGATCCGACCTCCCGGGATGTCGCTAGGGGTGGGCGGCTTGAGCGTGCTGCCGGACGGACGCCTCGTGGTGGCCACTTTCGATGCCCAGAAAGTGCTGCCGCTGGATCCCGCGACGGAGGTCAACGGCGAGCTCTGGCTGGTCGACAACGTCGACGCCGATGACCTTTCGGGAGTCACCGCTTTCCAGATCGCTGACGACCTGCAGGAACCGCTCGGCGTGGCCACCGTCGGTGCGGACATCTACGTATCCCACCGCGATGAGGTCACCCGGTTCACCTTCGACGACGCCAGAGCTACATGGAATCGAGCCGCAGTCGCTGGTGGCTGGGAGTCGCGCGACTGGCACTCGTTCGCGTTCGGGCTCCTTCACGAGCCCGGCGAAGCGGGGCATCCCGGCTACCTGTATATGTCGCGATCCACAGGCCTGGGGCGCTTCAGTAATCCGCCCGATCACGGCGCGGTGTGGAAGATCGACCTGGCTCGGCCCGTGGGCGACAACGTCGAGGCGCTGATCGGTGGGCTGCGGACGCCGAACGGCCTTGGCTTCGGTCCCGAGGGCGCGGTGTTCGTCACCGACAACCAGGGTGAGTGGACCCCCGCCAACGAGCTCAACCACGTGCAGCAAGGCCACTTCTACGGCTTCGAGCACGACATCGAAGGGCCGGACAACCATCCGACGCCTTACCAGGACCCAGCCGATCGGTTGAGCCTGGGGCAGGAGGCGACGCTACCTGCCATCCAACTGCCGCAGGACGAGATCGCCAACTCGCCCACGCAGCCGATCCTGATTCCTGACGGGCAACCGTACGCCGGCCAAATGCTGATGGGCGACATGCGCTACGGCGGCATCCAGCGGCTGCAACTAGAGAAGGTCAACGGTGTGTGGCAGGGCGCTGCATTCCGCTACTCGATGGGGCTGGAAGCGGGCGTGAACCGCCTTGCTTGGGGGCCTGACGGAGCCCTGTACGCTGGCGGCATCGGCGGCGATCATGCCGGTAGCTGGGCGTGGGTCAACGACGAAGGCGAGCGGACCTTTGCGGGGCTGCAACGCTTGAGGCCAACCGGCGTGCTCGCCTTCGAGATGCGATCCGTTCGCGTCACCTCGGATGGATTCAAGCTGGAGTTCACCCAGGCGGTTCCACGGACGTACCTCACCCAGCCGGGCAACTACCACGTGCAGCAGTGGGGTTATCGCCGGACCCCCGCATACGGAGGCGTGAAACTGGGGCGGGAGGATCTCCCCGTGGCACAGGCGATTCCTTCGGACGATCGAATGTCCGTGCGTCTCACCGTGCCGGGCATCGAGACTGGCCGCGTCGTTCACATCATGACCGACCCGGTGAGCGACACCGGCGAACACCTGTGGACCACAGAAAGTTGGTACACGCTGCACCAGATTCCGGCCGCAGCGGGGAATAGAGGTGAGTAGGCTGCGGTTGGCTGGCGTAGTTGCCCTGCTCGTCGCGGTGCTGGCATGCGGCCCGGATTCCAGGGACGTTCCCAGAACGACGGAGCGGCCCAGCTTGGCGGGCATGGCGCCGGACCTGAGTCAAGCAGGCAGGATCGTCGGCCGAGCGCTGGTCAACGGTACGGTTGAGCAGCAAGTGGTCGTTCTCGACATGGACGCTGACCCGGCCTGCGCGCGAATGCAGCGCTGGGAGCAGCACGCCGTGCCGCGCGTCCAGCTCAACGACGACAGCACATTGCGCGACGTGCTGGTCTACGTGAGCGATGGGCTCGACGGACTCGCTTTCCCCGACCCGACGCCGGAAGATGCGCCGTTCGGTTTCAATGTTCCCGACGTGCTCGAACATGTCGACTGTATCTTCCGACCATCGGTGCTCGCGCTGCGGACCGGGCAGACGCTCACCCTTCGCAACAGCGACGATACGCTGCATACCCTAAGCGCTCGTCTGGCGGACGGCTCTAGCCTCGACGTGAGTCAGCCAAGGCCGGGGTCGGAGCATCAGCATACGTTCGCGCGAGCCGAGGTCGGAATCCCGATCCGCTGCAAGGTGCATCCGTGGATGACTGCCACCATTCACGTCTTCGACCACCCGTACTTCTCGGTCGCCGACGAGGACTTCGGAATCGACCTCGGGCCAATCCCGCCCGGTTACTACACAGTGGTGGCGCGGCACGAGATTCTCGGCTCCTTGTCGCAGAAGGTCACCGTGGCCCCGAACGAGACGGTGGAGATCGCCTTTACCTTCGAGCCATAGCTGTAGTTACTCGGACGGTTCCGGCCGGTCGCGATGCCAGTACAGTGGCCCGAGCGGGCGCTTCCTCGGCCACTGCTCGTCGAGCGTGTCGGCGTCGTACAGCCGGCCGCCCTTGATCACGTAGCGTAGTGACGTGGTGTTGCGCAGATCGTCGACTGGATCGGCGTCGAGCACGAGCATGTCGGCGAGCTTGCCGATGGTGATTGAGCCGAGGTCGTCGCCGAAGCCAATGCCCTCGGCGCCAGTCAGGGTGGCGGCGCGGAGCACCTCGAGCGCTGACATGCCGCCGGTGCCGAGGTTCCACATCTCCCAGTGAAACGAGATCCCCTGCATCTCGCCGTGGCTTCCGGCGGTGACCTTGCCGCCCGCCTCGACGATCGTCGCCAAGTCCTTGGAGTGCTCCGGCCAGTAGAACTCGCCGTCGTGAAACCACCCGACCCGCCGGGTACGGCTATCGAGCACCTCGTGCGGCGTGAAGCGGCGCACCTTGGGGTCGTCGTGTACGTCGGTCCGGGTCCACCAGTAGTAGATCGATCGAGGCCCGGTGCCGACGACCAGCGTCGGGTCGTAGTACGTACCCGACTGCACCAGCAGCTGCACCACATCGGGGGCTAGCGGGAAGTGCGGCAGTACGTGCTCGAGGGAGTAGCCGTCGATGACCTGGGTGATCATCGTCTTCATGTCGACGCCTTCAGTGGTTGGCGTCAGACCGTACTCGCGTGCTGCGATGGCCATCCATTGACGCACCGTGCGGTCGCCGGTCAGATACTGCTTGATCGTGTGATGGCCGTAGTACTCGCGGTAGCGCCGCATCAGGTCGCGCGCATCCTGTAACGAGCCGATGTGGACGTCGGGGTACATCGCCCGGCCGGTGGAAAAAGTGCGCGGTCCCACCATCGCGCCGATCTCGACCAGATCGCTGTAGGTCATCACATCGATATCGTCGGCCGCGTTGCGCGTCGTGGTGACGCCGTGGGCCAGATAGTTGAGGTAGTCCCACGCGGTGTTGCGGTGCATGCCGCGGGCGGCGCGCAGGTGCGCGTGCAGGTCGACGAATCCTGGAAGTAGCGTCGAGCCACTGATGTCGATCTCGTGGGCACCATCGGGAGTCGCGACCTCGACCGATCGCCCCACTCGGGTGATCCGCTCATCGACGATCACCACGGCACCGTCGTCGATGATCCCGTCGTGCTGGATCGCTGGACCTCCCTGGCGCACCGGGTCCATCGTCAAGATCCGGGCGCCGCGCAGCACCAAAGTCCCGGTGACGCGATCACGCGGTAGCTTGATCTCGACGCGGCGTTCGGTAGGGGCAGCGTCGCTGGCCTCGATCTGCCACTCAAAGACCGCGTTGCCGAGCGACCAGGTGGCGCCGCCGTGCGTGTTCCAGCCGAAGAAGTCGACGCCCAGCTCATCGAGGCGCCTGATACCCGAGCCCGGCGGCGGCTCTGCGACCGACAGCGTCAGGGGAGCCTCGCGGCTTGGTATCGGCACATGAAACAGCCGCATGTCCGCCAGCGCCAACGCCGCGGCGCCATCAGGTCCCATGACGACGGCGTCGGCAGCCCGCGGTCCTCCCGGACCGAGCGGCTCGCGCCAGCCGCTGATTGCAAGGTGCGTCTGCCGGTCGGACCCGTCGAGCGCCAGCGAGAAGAGCCCGTCGTCGGGGTCGTATGCATAGAAGCGGTCGTCGCGGTCGGCGAAGTGAGGGCGCTGACCGCTGACCGCTGCTACCACCGTTCGCGGACCCCCGTCAGTAGGTATCCGCACCCATTCGAGATTCTCGCCGCGCTGTTGCCAGGGACCACGCGTCGCCAGGATCTCCCGATCGCCGGGCACCCAGACAGGCTCAGTGAAGTAGCTGGCTTGCCGACTGATGCGACGCAGATCGCTGCCGTCAGCGGCGACTCGGTACAAGTGGCCGCCCTCGAAGTCCGACCAGGTTACGAAGGTCAGGGCCGCCCCGTCGTGGCTCCAGGCCGGCATCGCTTGGAGCTCGTCCATGGGCAGCTCGCCCAGTGGCACCACGGGCGACGCCTTGCCGCTGGCGATGTCCTGAATCCACACGCGATGTATGGCCGCGAAGGCCAGCTTCGTACCGTCGGGTGACATCGATGGCCAGCGAATCGAGCGCACCGTGAGCGGTCCGCGAGCGACGGGCGTGGCGAAGTGGAGCAGCGGCCCGATCGGTAGCGAGATGTCGGCCGTAAACTCGATCGCTGTTCGCGCGCCGGTGGCGAGATCGATGCGATGGGGCCTGCCATCGATGGCGGCGATGATAGCCGAGCTGTCTGGTACGAACGCGTAGCCGGGCATGTGATCTGAAGACGTGCCCATCCAGTTGTTTTCCTGCAGGTCGTGTTGGACCGGGAAGGCTAGCCAGCGTTCTGTCTCGGCTTTCAGATCACGCAGTCGGTAACCTGTCTGGCTGTCGTGGCGCGAGGCGTAGACTAGCCAGCGTCCATCGGGTGAGATCGCCGGGCGCACCGCCCCGCCGGCCGGAGCGGTGATCGGGGTCGCCGTGCCGGTGACGGGATCGAAACGGTCGATGCGATGGCCGTAGGGGTTGTTGTCGCGTCCGGATCGGTGTGACACGTACAACGCTCCGTCCGGACCGAACGCCCCGCCCATGCCGTAGATCGGTTGGTTGTCGATGAGCAGTTGCGTTCCCGGGCCCTCGGTCGATGGATAGCTCCAGACGGTGTGCATCACGTCGATCCAGGTGAAGCGATCGGTGCGCGAGGCGACGACCGTGGAGCCATCTGGACTCCACTCGGGCGAGGCGTACGAGGCATCGCGGCCGGCGGTGAGGGCTCGTAGTCCCGAGGCTGTCGATTCCACCGTGCTGTCGTTGATCGTCTTGCCGACCTCCAGCGTCCACAGGTTCTCGGAGCCACTGCGGTCGCTGCTGAACACGATGCGGCTGCCGTCGGGCGAGAAGCGTGGCTGTGTATCGAGGGCCATGCCGGAGCTGATGCGTTGCGCATGGCCGCCCGAGATCGGCATCAGATACAGATCGCCGAGGGTCGCGAAGACAATCGTCCGACCGTCGGGGGAGACGTCGAGCGACATCCAGGTGACGGCGTCCGTGGTCAACTCGACGGCGCGGGTAGGTTCGAGAGGCAATCGGGCACCGACGCCATGCTGCGAGCGTTCCCGTGCATACGGTGCGGGCGGCGACGCCGCACTCTCCAGGAGACCAACGGCGGGCGACATTAACGCCACCATGCCGATCGCGGCGGCCCAACGGCTCAACCTCACGGTCTGTTTCCTAGACACTGGTCGGGCCATGCTCAATTGAGCTCGATGGCCCGGTCTGCGAACTTCAGGCGCTCGATGCCCAGCAAGACGTCGGTGCCGTCGCGGCCGATGCGAGCATCGATCACTCGTGTGACGCCGCTATCGTGGGCGATCTCGTAATCGTCGGCGTTGCCGACGAAGGTTGCCGTGTCGGTGCCATCGCCACCGTCGATCAGGTCGTCGCCGCCGTTGCCGCGCAGGGAGTTGTCGCCGGCGTTGCCGGTGAGCGCGTTACCCCAGCCGTTGCCGACGAGATCGGCGTCGTTGTCGCCGGTCAACGTGACGTCGCGCAGGTGCTGCGACTTGTTGGTGTAGCGTCGTCTTGGATCCATAGTCAGCGAGAAAGTGCCCTCGAAGTCATCCGGCAGGTGCGGGTTATAGGTCAGGAACGGCGGAAAGAACTCCTGCACGATTGCCAGGCCCTTCGGATCGGTGGCGCGCATTCCCTCGCGGCCACGAGCGCCGTAGCGCCCGAAATGCGTGTGTCCGGCCGGGATACTGCCATCTTCGATCGGCCGACCCTCGTACACCGTCGGCAGCACGGTCCACAGATCGAGATAGTTGTCGTTGATCACGCCGAGGTACTCGTTGGGGTGGTTCTCGACCTCATCGTCGGGCCAGCCGCGCCAGATTTCCCGCGCCGTGGCCTCGGCGTCGATCTGGCGCAGGGCGTCCTGCATCTGCGGCAGCGCCGGCTTGATGCCGTAGTCGTGCACCAGGTGGATGATCTCCTCGAAGGAGGCGTCGCGAGTGCGGTGCGCCATGTAGTCCTCGTCACCCTCGACCGGGCACTCGTTGGCGCGCAGGTCCTGCATGCTGAGGTCGGCGCTGCGCAGGTTCGTGTTGGCGAAGGCGGCGCGTAGCTCGGGCTCGGTGTTGAACAGCACCATTGTGGCCTTGAGATCCGACATCGAGTTGGCGACGATGCTCTTGTCGGCGCCGTAGCGCGAGCCGGGCACGTCGGTGAGCACGTGCTGCATTACGTTGCGCGCCTTGAGAATGCGGTCGTCGCTCCAGCCGTCCTGCGCGAGAAAATGAATCGGCTTGCCGTTAGGCGCGATCAGCTTGGTGTACTTGGCGAAGACCTCACGGAATACCGCTGGCACGTTGGCGGGCAGCTCGACGATGCCGTTGGGCGAGCCTGAGGTATCGATGTCCGGAAGCGTCAGGGTCGAGTGCTGACCGCTCGACGCAGAGGCGTTGCCCAGGAACGCCGCCGCTAGCAACAGTGTGCGCCCATACTTCATCGCTGTTCTCCCCTGAGTTGATGTTACGCCGACCGCGCCGTCCGACTATCGAATCAACAGGATGCGCTCGTTGGGCGGATACAAGTACTCGACGCCGCGGCTGGTGACCACATGGTTGCCCTCGATGTTGAGGGAAACCGGGAAGCCGGGACGCTCCGGCAGGTTGGTGTGCACCATGTACTCGAACGAGAAGATGTGGTTTTCCTGGATCGTCAGGTGGTCGCGATCCGACCGGAACGGTGCCACCGAGGGGCCGACGGTCACCAGGCTGCCGCCGTTGTTGCCCTGGCTGTGCAGGTCGATGGAGAAGCCCGACCGGTCCGTATCCGCCAGCGCCCGCTGGACCTGTACGTAGTCCTCGGTGCCGATGTCGGTGAACGGCGTGTAGATGTAGCCGACCTCCTCGAGCGACTGGACGATGGCATCGAGTGTCTGGCGCGCCGTCCTGCCGATACGGATGTTGGCGCGGATGAATTCCCGAGCCCGGATCGCCTGGTCGAAAGCGTGCTGGATGCTATCCGGGACGCCGGTCTCGCCCTCTCGCATCACGTAGGCGTTGCGCTTGTAGTCGGTGACGAAGTAGTCGAGATAGCGAACGCCGATGTCGTAGGTGAGGAAGTCGCCGCGCTGGATGACGTAATCGTTGTGGTGGATCCACCAGCGCACGTCCGGTGGATCGATGGGCTCGGACTTGGCAGAGTAGAGGATCCTCGGGATGCTCACTCCAGTCGAGGTGCCGGCGTTGAGGCCACGGCGGAACATCTCCTCGCGTACCCACCAGCCGATCTCCCCCAGGGTGGTTTGCCCGGGCGTGATCACCTCGCGTGAGAGGGCGCGTTCGAGGATCTCCCGATGCGCTTCGAGCGCGTTGGCGAACGCCACGAGCTCGCGTTGCACGCGCCCCCTGCGGAAGTCGGTGATGACGTTCTCGGCCGAGACGATACGTGAGGAGTACTCGGGGCCGAGGATGTTCCCGAGCTTCACATAGTCGGAGTGTGAGATCCCATCGGCGATTGCCAGCCAGTCCGACGTGTTGACGGCGATCGTCTGCGGATCGCGCTCGGCCACGAACTCGCGCAGCTCGTTGTATACAGCGGGGTCCTGGTTGCCGAAGTCGTACCCTTCGACGGCGCGAGCCAGCTCGTCGGAGCCGAAGATATCGAACAGGTCCGGATGCCCGCCGCCGCCCAAGACGGCGCGCTCGATGCGGCTGCTACCGCGGTCGGTGAAGATCAGATAGCCGGAGGCCGACCCGAAGTGCACCGACATGGGGTCGGGGTTGCCGGCGCGCACCACGTGGATCCACATGTCGACATCGTTGTCGCGCATCGCTCCGGGCAGGATGAGGTCGAGCTTTTCGCGCTGGATCAGGTGCAGTATTTCGGCCCGCGACTTCGCGGTCTGGTTGGCGATCTGTGCCTGCGAGAGGGTCGGCACGGAGATGGCAAGTAGGAGCAGGAGGGCGCGTAGCTGCATGGAGTGGGCTCGCTCAGTAAGAGGTTGGCTATCCAGACTGTATTACCAGGGTCTGGGGGCGACGCGCGGCAGCTTCTCGTCGCGCATGGCTGCGTGATACACGAAGGTCGCCAGGATCACAGTGTTCGCCATCAGGTGCTCTTCTACCAGGCGGTCGTAGACGTCCATGTTGGAGTGGTTGTGGGCCTCGCCGTCGAGGTCGTCCTGAACGAAGTAGTAGCCCGGCAGGCCGACCTCTTCGTAGGCCTCGTGCTGCATGCCGGTGGTGAACAGGTGGGACATGCCGAGGCCGCCTAGCGGCTTCATCCACTCGCTGAAAATCGATCGGATGACCTCGTTGCCCATGATCGAGACGCCGCGGATCCTGCCACCGCCGTGGTCGACGTTGAAGTAGGCCGACAGGTTGTCGTAGTCGGCTTTGTACTGGCGCGTGCTGACATCGGCAAAGTTGGTGGCAACGTGGGCGCGGTTACCCAAAACGCCCATTTCGTGCCCGCCCCACAGTCCGACACGCACGGTGCGCCGCGGTCGGATCCCGAGCTTCTGGAAGATGCGCATGACCTCCATCGACACCACCACTCCGGCGGCGTCGTCGGTGGCGCCCGTGCCCGCCGGATTGGCTTGCAGGTGGCCGCCTAGCAGCACCAGCTCGTCGGCCAGATCGGTGCCGGGAATCTCGGCGACGACGTTGTAGTCGAGCGTGTCCTCGTCGGTGAACCGTACCCTGACATCCAGCTCGAGCTCGACGGGAAGGCCCTTCTCGAGGATGCGAAGGATGCGGTTGTAGTGCTCGGCTGCCATGAACAGCTCCGTGTGTGGCGGCGGCGCATCGGGCTCCCATGGCCGTGTTTGGAGCGTGTAGCCGGTGTTGGAGACGGTCACGGTGCCATAGTCGCCGCGGCCATCGGTGCGCACGATGGCGAGGGCACCCTCGCCGACGACGAAGTCGATGATCCGCTGCCGGCTGAGTCGGTCCGAATCGCGTCTTTGGTTGCGCCCCTCGGGTGGCGGGATGATCGGGATGCGCGCCATCGCGTCGAGCTGCGCGGCGCTGAGGATGGTCGAGCGGGGCGCAAACCGTATCGGCAGCTTCTGGACTGGGTGGGTCAGCACGATCGTATTGTGCAGCTGCCCACGATAAGGCTCCAGGTCGGCCTCTGACTCGATCGAGCCGAAGTCCAGGTAGACCGCATTACCGACGACCCTGCCATCGGTGCCGGCCGACCAGGTCGCCGGGAAGGAGATGATCGGCATGTACTGTGGCGCCATCATGTGAACCGAGATGAACTCGTTCACATAGCCGCTACCGAACTCGTAGGGCTCCAGGTGCGCGCTCGGCAGGCCGTATTGGATCAAGCGATCGCGGGCCCACTCAGCGGCGGCGATATACGACGGCGACTTGGCGTTGCGCGGCCCGAACACGTCTGTTAGCCAGCTGGCGTTCTCCATCAGTTCGGAGTGCTCGAAGGCCTCCTGCATGATCGCGTCGACGACTTCCCAGTGGACCGGTTCCTGCGCCCTTGCAGCGGCCCGTCCAGCAACAGGTGTAGCACCAGGCGCGACCGCGAGCGCTGAAGTGACTGCAGCCGCCCCCAGCAGCACGAACATGTTGGCTCGAACTTTCGCGCTCATCGCTACCTCAACGCCACGTCGGCGCGGCGCCGGGCCCCACGGCGGTCGCGGTCCCCATGGCCACGTCGATCAGAAGGAGGGCTGAACCGTCGTTCGCCCGCGCCGTCAGCAGGATCTGCTCGCCATCGGGCGACCACTCGGGGTAGGCATCGCCGAACATTAGGCCGTCGCTCAGCTGTCGTTTCTCCGTACCGTCAGCCTTCATTACCCAGAGGTGCTTTTCTTCCTCGTCGCCTGACGCCCAGGCGATGTGCGTGCCGTCCGGCGAGAACGAGGGCCACTCGTCGAGTATGGAGTTGTCGGTCAAACGCGTGGCGATGCCGCTCGTCAGGTCATGGTGGTAGATCTCGGGGTTGCCGTCGCGGCCCGACTCGAAGGTGATCGCACCTCCCGCAGGTGCCCAGCGCGCGTAGGCGTCTGCAGCGCTGCCAGTCTCGATGCGCTCGCGGCGGTCGGTCTCGATGCTCTGGCGGAACAAGCCGCGCCCACCGCCCTCAAGCGTCATGGTGAGCAGCATGCTCGAGCCGTCGGGCGAGAAGTGCACCGGGTCGCCCATGTCGGCGACGAGCTCCGTGACGGCCCCCGACTCGGCATCCAGCGTCAGCAGGGCGACGCCGTCGGCGCCCTCGCCGAGGAATACTACGTGGCCGCCGCCAGGCGCCCATATGGCGTAGCCGGCGTATCCCATCGGCTCGATGAGCTGCTCGGCGGCTCCGCTTTCGAGATCGAGGCCGAACAGCGCGCTGCCGTCGCCAACATCACGCGACACGACGATCCGAAAGTCGCGCGCCAGGGCCAGGTTGCCACCGGCATCGTCCGTCGTCGACGGACCCGCGAGGTCGTTGGGCCGCTCGCTTCCACCGCAGGCGATCGCGGCGATGGCGAGTACGAGCGTAGCGGTGCGACGAACCATCAGTTCTGCGCCTCCTCTGTCCGGGTGGGCCCGATGGATCGTAGCGTCTCCAAGCTCGGGGCGACCATGGCCCGCCCGGCGGTACGCTCGTACATCGCGTAGAGTTCGGGCATCTTGGCCTGCAGATCGGCGGCGTCGCTGATCGTCCACTCGTCGCCACCCTGGGGACCGTAGTCTGCTTGCAGGTTCCAGGCGGTCGAGATGACCCAATAGGCGAACTCCTGCATGGCGACCCGTTGCCGTACTTCGTCCTCGTCGATGTCGTCGTAGGAGCTGACGTCGTAGTAGCCGGCCTCCACGGCGCGATCCATCGCCTGCGCCAGCTCGGAGTCAGGCGAGATGCCCCATTCCGCCGGGAAGGCGAAGTGCAGCCCGACGTCACTCACGTAGTGGAGGATGTGCTCGACGACCTCCATCACCTGTCCGTTGTCGACCTGCATGATGATGTCGCAAACGCTGTTTTGTCTCCGTACGCTGTCGAAGTCGCGATCGAATTCCTCGTTTCGCGCAGGTTGTCCGACGAAGAACGGAATGACCGCCTTATGCTCGTACATGTTGCGCATCACACGCTGCTGGGCGGCCGAATCGAGGCCCTCGTCGGTTGGAAAGCTCTCGGTGATGGCATCCGCCACCAGCTGCATGAACGGATCGGAAATGCTCGCATTGCCGACCAGCGTGAGTCCGTAGACGGTGAGCGCCTTGGTGAACGGCGGATAGGTATCGCTGGCGATGATGTCGGTGCGCGTATATAGGTCATCGGGCACCGCTCCCATCGGATCGATGAGGATACAGCCGCCGAGCAGTCCGCTGTCGTAGTCGCTTTCCGTAGCTTCCGCGACGGTGGGTGCCGGATCATCGGTCGGTGCCCCGCCACAGGCAGCGAGAAGCACGAGCAGGGCAGGTATGGTTAGCATTCGCAATAGAATCCTCCCAGGATCGGTAAACGGTCAAAGGGTCGCAGAAGGCAGGGGTCGGTGAGGCACACATCGGTAGAGCGAAAGGAGATCGAGGAAGCCCATGCGCGTATCGGACCCTACATCCACCGTACGCCGGTGCTCACCAGCTCGACGCTGAACCAGCGTTTCGGGGCAAGCTGTTTCTTCAAGTGCGAGAACTTCCAGAAGACCGGTGCGTTCAAGATTCGCGGCGCCTTCAACGCCGTCATGTCGTTGACCGCCGAGGAGGCGGCGCGCGGTATCGTCACGAGCTCCTCTGGAAACCACGCGGCGGCGGTCTCGCTGGCGGCGCGAACGCGCGGCATGCAGGCCCACATCGCCATGCCGAAGGTCGCGGTGCGCTCCAAAGTGGCGGCGGTGCAGCGGTACGGTGGCAACATCGTCTGGGTTGAGGGTAAGGGGGACATTCCCACCGCAGAGGAGTTCGACGCCGCCGCCGCAGAGATCCAGGAGAACCTCGGCGCCAGCTCCGTGCATCCCTACGACGACCCGCGGACCATCGCCGGGCAGGGTACCTGTGCCGTCGAGCTGCTCGCGGATGTGCCCGACCTCGACCTCGTGCTCGCTCCGGTCGGTGGCGGGGGACTGCTCGGTGGCACCTGCATCGCGGCGGCGACAGCCGGGCGCGTCGTCCCGGTGATCGGCTGCGAGCCGGAATGCGCCGACGATGCCTTCCAATCGTTGCGGCAGGGGACGATCGTGCCTCAGACCGACCCGCGCACTCGCGCCGACGGGCTGCGCACCTCCCTCGGCGAGCGCAACTTCGCGATCATCGCCAAGCACGTCACGGATATCGTCACGGTCTCGGAGGTCGGTATTCTCGCTGCCATGCGCCTGGTGTGGGAGACCATGAAGATCATCATCGAGCCCAGCGCCGCGGTGCCGGTGGCGGCGCTCCTCGAGCGGCGTATCGAGCCGGCCGGACGCCGTATCGGGGTGATCCTGAGCGGCGGCAACGTCGACCTCGAGTCGTTGCCAGCGTGGTCGGAGATCGATCTGGCCGCGTTCGACGCTGCGGGGCTCGACGCGGCTCCCTGACGGCTCTTTCACCGCTCAACGCTCCTCGTAGATCTCGGGCGCGTAATCCATCGGCGACCACTCCTCGGTCGGGAAGTAACGGCTGATGATCTCGTAGAGCATCGGGTCGCCCTCTCGCATCTCCTGGCGCGACTTGAGGGTGTACTCCTCGTTCTCGTGCACGACGCCGTAGTAGCAGTCGAGGCCGACGGCGAAATACTCGCCGTCGCGCAGGGCCTCGATCTCGCGCGCCAGCTCGGCGGCCATCGACGGGTCGGTGAGGCCCGGGCCATCGAGATACTGCGGCGGCGAGTAGATTCCCTGCCGCAGCGCGTTGACGTAGGCGGCGTTGATCTCGGCGACGACATCGAGCTGCGGATCGATGAACGGCAGACCGCTACGGTGAATCGAGTGGCCGAACTCCTCGACCGCGACATGGCGTTGCAACGAGTACCAGCCCTGGTGGATGGCGCCGTCGTCATCGCGCCAGGCGACGCCCTCCTCCTCGATATAGGTTGTCGGCCGCTCCGGGCGCGCCCCGCCAGGCCCGATGTTGCCGGGATGATCGGAGTTGTTGCGTGCCTCGGCGACGCCGCGTACCGCCACGCGGATGTTGTTGGAGCTCATCGCCTGGCGCAGGTCGGGGTGGGCGCTCAACAGCCAGTTGACCGTTTGCTCGACCTTGCGGAGGGCGCGATCGGGAACCCGGTCCGAGCTGATGATGGCGATTCCCTGGGTCCAGTCGTCCGCATACGCGTTCACGTACTTCTTGTAGAACGGATGCACTCCAGGAGGCGGCGCAGCGATCGCGTGACCGGTCTCGATCAACGGTACCGGCGGGATGTGCTGGTCGGAGGGCGTGAAGAAGTACTGCCAGGCGATGAGCTCGACGACGAGATCGGAGACTTCCCGCAGTGGCGCCGAACCGGCGGTCAGCATCTCGGTGCCCTGGTCGACCAGACGCTGGAACGAAGGCATGCCGTTGTCGTCACGGTCGAGCTTGTCGATCTGGGCCTGTGAGTCGCGCAGGGCACGTTCGAGATTGAACCAGGTGAAAGGGGCGTCCACGCTTTCGGCCTGCGGGGCCGCCGATGCTACGCCTACGACTGCGGCAGCAAGCATTGGGGCTCCCAGCGCAGCTAGCACTAGGGCTCCCAGCGATGTTCTCGTCGACTTCATCGGATACCTCCCTGGGCACTCGAGTTGACGCGTATCTTCGTTCGGACGGCAGCGTCTTCACGGTGCCGGCTCGAGTGGCTACTGCATGAACTGGCCACCGTTGACGTGGAAGCTGGCACCGGTGGTGAAGCGTGCCTCGAGAATCGCATCGACCATCGTGTTGACGTCGCTGATTGCGCCGAGTCGGCCCATGGGTATTCGCTGCATCATGCGCTCGACGCCGGCGTCGGTCTCCAGGTCATAGCGCGTCACGACGTCGGGGGTGGGGACCGATCCGGGCTGCAGGCAGTTGACGCGGATTCTCGGGCCCAGCTCCAGGGCCATGCATTTGGTCAGTACCAGGATGCCGCCCTTGGCGCTGCAGAAGTTGGCACCGTTGGGTCGCCCTTCGATTCCACATGGGGCGGCGAAGTTGAGGATCAGCCCGTCGCGATCCGGGTTGTGGAACACGAACTCCTGCGAGCAGATGAAGTGGCCACGCAGATGCACTGCGATGACGCTGTCGAACTGCTCGTCGGTCAACTCCATGAACGGCGCGTCGCGGTTGAACCCGGCGGTGTTGATCAACACGTCGACACGCCCGAAACGGTCGATCACCGCATCGAACATCGACCGCACCTGATCGCGCTGGCTGACGTCGGCGCGGTACTTGAGCAGGCGAGCCGGTCCGGCCTCCTGGACTTCGCGCTCGACGCGCAGAGCCCGGTCCTCGTTGAGGTAGTTCAGACAAACCCCGAAGCCACGGGCCGCCAGATGCTTGATGATGCCGGCTCCGAGCCCACTGGAACTGCCGGTGATCACCGCGACGCGCTGCTCGGCAACGCCGGACGCCGTCATGCTGATGCGGCGAGCTGGCGCCGACGGAACCACTCGACGGTTGCTCGAATGGCCTGCCGCAGCGGCGTCGGGTGGGCGCCGAAGGAGCTTTCGAACTTCGTGTGGTCGACGATGAACGGCCGGTCCAGCAGGTGTGCCTCGTAACCTCGACTACGCCGCAGGTTGTCGTCGGCGACGCGGATGTCGGGGGCGTGGCCGGCCTCCTCGTAGACGATCTCGAAGAAACGCCGGGGAGTCACCGGAGCGTCGTTGGGCAGGTTCCAGACCTGCCCGAGGGCCTCGGTTTGGTCGCCGAGCGTCACCAGCGCAGCGGCGACATCGTCGATGAACGAATAGCTGTGCAGCGCGTCCGCGGCGCCGAGGATCTCCGCCTGTTCGCCGCCAAGCGCCGGCACGAACAATCGATCGCCGGTCGTGGAGTTGAGCACCTCGGGGCCGAAGAAGTCTGAGGCGCAGCCGATCGTTACCGCCACTTCGTCGGCAGCATGGGCATCGAGCAGTCGGCGCGCCACACCGACACGCGCCAGCCCCTTCTCATCGCTGGCGTTCCATGGATGGTCCTCGGTCAGCGGTCCGTCGACGGGTCCGTAAATGTAGTGGTTGTCGCCGTATACGACGCGGGCTCCGGCACTGGCAGCCGCGGCGATCGTCCCTTCGGTGATCGCCGGCAGGTGCTCGGATTCGTTGGTCCAGCGCAGTGGCTGCGGGTTGCCCGGGTCTGACCAGTCCATGTACGGGGCGCTGGCACACTGGAACACCACGCTGGCCCCCGCACACGCCTGGCGCGCCGCGTCGACATCCTTGACGTCGGCGGCGACCAATTCCACGCCTTCTGGTACTTGGCCGCGGCCGCTACGGTTGATGCCACGGACGCGGCGGCCAGTTCCGCGGAGGCACCGCGCCACCGCTGCTCCCATCGGTCCGGTAACCCCGATCACCACGTACAGAGGTGCGCTCACCAGAGTTTCTGGATCTCGTCGTCGAGCCCGGTCAGTTCCCAGCGGATGAGCGAGAACGGGATGCCGCCGGCGGCGAGAAACTCGTCGACGAAATCCCGCAACACGAAGTCGCGGCCAAGCTGACGCACGCGATCACCGAACAGCTTGATGAACTGGCTCTTGCCGATGACCATTCCGGAGTGCCAGCCGGGGAAGCGCAGGTTCGTCGCCATCTCGTACCAGACGTGGTAGCCGTCGGGTAGCAGCCAGCTGTTGGGGGCGCACGCGTAGCAGTAGTCGATGGCCTCCTGGAGGGTGAACTCGTTGGCGTGCATGTTCTGGTCGGCGATCGCACGACAGGAGCGGAAGGCCGTCTGCATGTAGACAATCTCGCGCCCGCGCGGTGAGCGCTCATCGAGGTAGCCGGAGTGCATCAGCAGCTCCTCGAGGCCGAAGGCCCAGCCTTCGAGGCGGATCATGTCGATGGCGAACAGCCGCTCGGCACCGCGGATGGGTCGCTCGTCGCGCCGCTGTTGCTGGTTGTCGAAGTAGTGGCCGATGAACTCGTGTACCTGCTCGGGCAACGGCTCACGATCGCCGGTCTGGTCGAAGAAGTCGGTTTCCGGACGCGGCCAGACGGCGGAAGCCTGCAGCGGCCCGCGCGACAGATAGCCGCTGGCGTCGAGGTAGTCGGGGATGGTGGCGATCTCCGATTCGCTCAGGAACTGCATGGCGAACTCAAGCGCCGCTCGCTTTCGGCGGGCGTGTTCTTCAGCGGTCGCTACCGGTTCGAGCTCCGGCAGGTTGCGATTGCGATTGCGCTCCAGCTCGAGGTAGGTGAGCACGCGCTCATCCTCACGGGTGACGATCTCGCGAAAGTCGTCCCAGGTGTGCGGCACCAGCTGGACATTGCGTAGCCACCAGTTGTAGTTTTCCTTGCCGATCCCGGCCGGGCCGTTCATGCGTCCGCGGTTGTTCTCGAGCCATTCGCCGTACGCGGCCACCGCGGCGCGCGCCGCCTCGGCGGGCTCGATCAGCTCCGGGTGATGGCCGCCGGCGGTATCGCGAATGCGCTCGAAGAACGCTACCTCTTCGTGAAGGTAGTGCAGCGCCAGCGTCGCCAGGTCGGCAGGAACGTTGCGCAGGTTGCTGCGTGCCGCCGTCAGCAGCACCGGAACCGCCTCGAGTTCCTGCACGACAATCGGCAAGTCGGCTGGCGGCATAGGCAGATCGTTGATCCGCACACCTCTCCTCGAGGGTCCTGATCCGCCCATCGTCTGTAGATAAAATCCGGGGTCGCGCGACCACGGGCGCAGCACACGGTGATAGAAGTCGAGGCCGTTCATCTCAGCACGAACGAGCAGATAGTCGACCTTCTGGTCGACCGGCCAGGCGTCGACGCGAAGCGCATCGAAGGTGCGTCGGGCTCGCCCGAGCGCCTGGTACTGCCGACGCATCGCCCCACTGCTGAAGTCAGGGGCGCCGTTGGCGACTGGCGGGCGCTCGAGAGCGCGGAAGTCACCAAAGACTTCCAGCAGCTCCGCATACTCCGACGCCTGGCGCGTCGCCGCACCGCCTCGAGGGGCGGTGAATCCCACCGTGCTACAGGCGATTACCAGGGTCGCGGCGAGGAGCTTGCTGGATGTCATGGCGCTCGGCTCAACGGTCCCGGATGGACCTGTTCAAGGGTTGCATACAGTATACGATGATCCCGAAACGGCTCACCAAGGCGCGGAGGGGCTCATTCGTGGCATGTGATCCACTGCCTGATTCACCGCCGCCGACTGTCGGCAAGCGGCGTGATCGGGGTCTTCAGACAGGCCCGCTACGATTCCACCACGGCCTGCTAACCGTCTTGTCGATTGCCGCGCTCGCCGTCGTGTTGCCGCGGGCGGTGGCATCGTCGGGCGTCGGTTCGCAGGACCAGCTCGCGGCGCTGCAGATGTTGCAGCGCATCCAGGCCGAGGCGACGAGCAATTCGCGACTCATGGAAACCGCCAGCTGGCTGGCGGACGTGTTCGGCCCGCGGCTAGCCAACTCGCCTTCGTACGATGCTTCCGTCGAGTGGGCGCGCCACCGTCTCGAGACCTTTGGAGTCGACGCAGCGGTCGAGCCTTACGGCGAGTTCGGCGTTACCTGGCGTAACGAGTACACCTCCGTGCACATGCTGCAGCCGCGCTACATGCCGGTGATCGCCTACCCGAACACCTGGTCGTCCGGGCTCGAAGGTCGCACCCGCGCCCCGGCCGTTCACCTCGACCACGCGGCGTTGACGTCGATCGCCGACCTCGAGCCCTACCGCGGACAGCTCGACGGCGCCGTCGTGTTGGTGGCCCCGCTGCAACTGATCGAGCTGCAGTTCGAGGCTCCTGCCGAGCGGCTCAGCGCCGCGTCGCTCGCCGAGCTCGCGGCGCCGGATCTCGCCGCGCCAGAGCGAGAGGAGGAGCGCGACGAGCCGGTCTCCTGGGACGCTTTCGTCGACTTCGTGTTTGATCAGGGCGCCGTGGCGCTGGCTGCTCCGGATGGGCGCGAAAGCTACGGCAACGTCCTGGTCAACGAAGTGCCGGGTCGGGCTTGGCTCTCGGCGGCCGATATCCACCCGCCGTTCCTGGTGTTGGCGGCAGAGCACTACAACCGTATGGTTCGCATCCTCGACAAGGGAGTCGAGGTTGAGCTCGAGCTCGACGTGCGTATCGCTATCGACGAGCTCTCGCGTCAAGACACCAACGTGATCGCCGAGATTCCGGGGTCCGATCTGGCCGAGCAGGTGGTGATGCTGGGGGCGCATCTGGATGCCAATTCGGCCGGGCAGGGGGCGATCGACAACGCCGGCAGCGCCGCCACCGTCATGGAGGTCATGCGGGTGCTCCGAGCCATCGGGCTGCAACCCCGCCGCACCATCCGCATGGCGCTGTGGGGTGGTGAGGAGTACGGGCTGGTGGGATCGCGACGATACGTCGAGCAGGTTTTCGGCGGCGCCGGCGGGATACCATCGAACGAGGCCCACGAGCGCTTTGCGATCTACTTCAACAAGGACGGCGGCTCCGGTCGCGTGCGTGGAGTGTACTTGCAGGAGAACGCCGCGCTGGCGCCGCTGGCGACTGCCTGGCTCGAGCCGCTGGCGTCGTTCGGCGTCGTCAACATCAGCAACCATGCCAACTTCAACTCCGACCAGGCCTCGTTCGATCGCGCCGGCCTGCCGTCGATGATGTTCATCCAGGATCCTCTCGAGCGACGCGGCTATCACACCAACATGGACACTTACGATCATCTCTACGAGCCCGACCTGATCCAGTCGGCGATCGTCATCGCCAGCCTGGTGGCGCAGGCGGCGATGAGCGACGAGGCGGTGCCGCGATCGCTCCCGATGACGGCTCGGGGGCACCGGGAATGAGAGCTCCGCACGGCTCGATGGCTCTGGCGCCGCTGGCGGCCGTGGCCTTGACCGTCATGACTTTCGGCTGCGCCGACCGCGACGCCCCTTTGATTCTCAAGGTGGCCCACAACGGTAGCCCCCAGCACCCGTATCAAGCGGGTTTCGAGAGTTTCAAGGAGATCGTCGAGCGCGACACCGACGGCGCCGTCCAGGTGCAGATCTTCGAGAATGGCCAGCTCGGTACGGAGCAGGAGGCCAGCCTCATGGTCAAGCTGGGGGCACTGGCGGCTTCGGCGGCCAGCGCTGGCGCCGGACTCGGTCCGTTCGTTTCCGAGGCAGAGGCGTTCAACCTGCCGTTCATTTTCCGTGACATGGAGCACTTCTACCGAGTGCTTGATGGCTCTCCCGGCGAGCGTATCGAAAGGGCCGTGGCGGACAAGCTCGACGCCATGGTGCTCGGCTGGTGGTTCTCGGGCGTGCGCAACGTGTGGAACGCGACTCGCCCGGTGCTGACGCCAGAGGACCTGCGTGGGCTGAAGATCCGGGTCATGGGAACGCCCGTCCTGGTAGCGGCTTTCGACGCTCTCGGTGCCCAGGCGACCCCGATGTCCTTCGGTGAGCTCTACTCCGGGCTCGAACAGGGTGTCGTGGACGGCGCCGAAACCGACCACGTCGACCTCCTGTACGAGCGCTTCTACGAGGTGACGCGCTACGTCTCGAATACGGCGCACATGTATCTCGCCGCCGGCATGATCTTCAGTCGCAAGCTCTACGATAGCCTGCCTCCAGATGTACAACAGGTGGTGCTGCGCGCCGGCCGCGAATCGTCAATCGTTCAGCGCCGCGCCATGGAGACGGCCACTCGAGAAGCTCTTGCCGAGCTCGAGCGGAACGCAAGCCTGGAGTTCTTCGAAGTCGATCGCAGCCTGTTCCAGGCCCGTGTGCGCGATGTCTATCGCGACGCAGCTCCGGGGCTGGGCGGTCAGGGGGTCATCGATGAAATCGTCGGCTACTGATCTGCTCCGTAGCCCGCTTGAGCTGGCGCTCTGCGTGCTGCTCATCGCTCTGGTGGCGGTGACGTTCTCGCAGGTGCTCTTTCGCTACGTCTTTCAGGTCTCGCTGGCATGGTCAGAGGAGCTGGCGCGCTTCTTCCTGCTGTGGCTGGGGTCGCTCAGCGCCGCCTATGCTTTCAAGACGGGCTCACACTTCGCCCTTCGATTCGCGGTCGACCGCCTCCCCGCAGGCCCGCGCAAGCAGCTCGCGTGGCTGGTGACGGCGCTGATCACTGCGCTGCTCACGGTGTTTGCGTGGCAGGCGCTGAAGTTCACCCTCGAGGTAAGGACGATGGTCGCCCCGGCAACCGGGATGTCGATGGCCGTCCCTTACTCGTCGGCCTTCGTTGGCAGCGTGCTGATGCTCTACTACGTGTTGCGACAGGTCTGGCACGGCGACGGCGAGCCTGACGCTCGCCCGGAGCAATAGCTGATGGGGCTGGTGGTCACGCTCGTTTTCGTCATCGCCCTTTTGCTGGCGGTCCCCGTCGGCCTGGCGCTGGCGCTGGCCGGAATGGC
>Ga0315339_1000217_pt1 | contig 88023 bp, 82 predicted proteins | sample ASW17metaG_FD_204514 | JGI IMG/M metagenome (GOLD analysis project Ga0315339, IMG submission 204514) | Ammonia-oxidizing marine archaeal communities from Pacific Ocean, United States - ASW #17 | ecosystem: Environmental > Aquatic > Marine > Oceanic | place: USA: California | collected 2016-12-05
AATTATTAGAAAATAACCAACATCTTATTAAAGAGCTTATAGAAGATATTAAAACAGCCAGTGTTTTAAAAAGAAAATATCAGTATTTGTTTAAAGGCTCATCAGGTGAACAATCGGGTGGACATTTGTTTAGAAGACCAGAAAAATCTTTTAAAAAATTATCGGATGCATTAATAAAAACAATTAATAGATATTATCTACGTTATCAGAATGAAGACAATGAATTTATTCGTTCATTTCCGAAAAATATCAGCTTTAGTAGTGCATGGTATGTAAAAATGCAATCAGGTGGATATTTAAGTTCTCATATTCATGAGGAAGGCTGGATTAGTGGAGCGGTTTATTTATCGATTCCAAAAGATTCTGGGCTGAATGGTCAAGAAGGGGCTATTGAGTTAAGTAGTGATGGCGATGAATATCCAAGGCTACATGATGAATTTGAAAAAAAAGTAATTTTACCCAATGTTGGTGATGTCATCTTTTTCCCGTCCTCTGTCTTTCATCGAACAATTCCCTTTGACTCAAAGGAAGAGCGAATTTGTATCGCATTTGATGTAAAAATGTAAAACATGACGTTAAAAATTTTGGTGATTTAATTAGTTAAGTTGAAGTTTCCTGGCCATATTAGATAAAAAATAAATAGTAACTTGGTGGTCTTCCGCTAAAATTTTTCTCATTTGAGTCTCGGAAATTATAATTATTCGCGCCCAATCAGAGACTACTTCTGCTGAGGCAACTCTAGGAATCTTATTAAGTAAAGAAAGCTCTCCAAAGTAGTTTCCTGAATTGATGGTTTCTAAACCTTTCCCTTTTTTTGTAATACTTATTTCACCTTCAATAACAAAAAAGAGTCTTTGGTCATGATCCCCTTCATTAAAGAGCACCTTATTTTTCTTATATTTATGCCCAAATAATTTCATAAGGTCGTTTATAACTGGGTATCGATGAATATGCTTAATAATAAAAAGTTGTTTTAATAATAAAATTTCTTTTTTATGTAATGCTGCAATAAGTTCAGCACCTAGTAAGAGTGATGCAGTGTTAAGGTATAGCCATATTAATGAAATAAATAGTCCCCTCATCCCTCCAAAAAAAGTTCCGTAGAAAGAACTTGCATTAATAAAAAAATCAAAAAAATAACTTAAGGAATACCAAGATAGGCTAGTGAGTGCTGCTCCTATGATTAAATGTTTCTTTTTAATTTTAATTGGGAAGTAAAGATTGAAAAAAATCGTTACAACTAGAATTAATAGAATTAATGATGTTACTGAGGAAAAATATATTTTTTTTATAATTGGAATATATTCAGCAAATATAGATGAAGCTTGAAGTAAAAATATATCTACAAAGATATATATAAAGAATAAAAGCATAATAGTAATAACGGAAAATATATCTTTTATTTTATTCTTAAAAAAAGTATTTTTACTAGGCAAGCTTAAAATATTAGCAAAGCCATTTCTAAGAGATGCTGTTAGGGGTGTAGCTGCTAAAAATAAAACCATAATCCAGAGAACTCCCCAACTAGCTTTCGAAGAGGAAACTTTATAAACTTCATTCATAATTCTCTCATTCATCTCAGGAAGTAAATGAGAGGTTAAATTAGCTAAATGAGATAAAGCAAATGATGAGCTAGCAAGCCACTGGCTTAAAAAAAAGAAGATAAGCAAAATTAAAGGAATAAGTGCGAATAGGGTAAAGAAAGAAATAGAAGCATTAAAGGCTAAAAAATTATGTCTATGACAGCCGGAAAGAACTTCTTTTGCAATAAAGTAGCTTACGCCTTTGTAGTTGGAAATTGTCTTAAAATTATGTAACATTTTTAAAATTATTTAAGATAGTGATTTGAATTTTTCTGTGGCACTTATTAATGAAGAAAGTGTCCCATCTTCAGATGCAGAATGGCCTGCATCAGCAATAATAACTAATTGACTATGAGGTAGTCTCTGTTTAAGCTCATATGCTGTTTTAGGCGGGCAAACCATATCATATCTGCCTTGCACAATCTCAACGGGTATATTTTTCAATACTTCAACTTTATTAAGAATTTTTTCCCCATCAATAAAGCAAAGATTATTAATATAGTGGAGTTGTACTTTAGCTCTTGCTAACTCAAATTCATAATTAATTTCTTCATTATTATTACTATCTGATGTAGGAAGTAATTTTAAGACACTTCCTTCAAATTTATTCCATGCAACAGAAGCCTTTTTAGCAATATTAAAATTATTACCAAATACTAAACGAGTATATTCTTCAACAAGATTATCTTTATTAATATTACCTTTATGGTTGAGAAGTAATTCATGATACTCAGGAAAAAATTGATCTACATCTTTTAAAAACCAATCGAGTTCTTTTTCTCGACTTAGAAAGACACCACGTAAAATTAACCCTGTTAAATATTCTGGATACCTAACTCCGTAAGCTAACGCCAATGAGCTACCCCATGAACCACCAAATAATATCCACTTTTCAATATTTAAATGTTTCCTAATTGTTTCAATATCGCTAATTAAATCTTCCGTAGTATTTTCTTTGGTTTCACCAAGTGGCGTGCTTTTGCCACAACCTCTTTGATCGAAAAGAATTATTCTGTAATATTTTGGATCAAAGAATCTTCGTTGCTTTGCACCACAACCTCCACCAGGCCCACCGTGTAAAAAAAGTATAGGTTGGCCATCAGGGTTTCCTGACTCTTCGACATAGATATTATGTATATCCCCACATGTAAGCATGTATTCTTTATTAGGCTCAATTTCAGGAAAAAGACTATAGGTTCTTGTTTCTGGCATTTTTAGTTCATCCCTTAAAGTATTAAATTTTAGTCGTTATTAGTTAAAAGCTATTCTATCAAAATTATTGACTCTAATTTCAGTTGGATTTTTGATAAGTAGAATTAATCATTAAATGTAAGGAAATTGTAACAAAACTGTTGCAAAAAAAAATTGGGCGGTATAAAGTAGTTTCCAAGCACAGTTAATTCAGTGCTAAAAGTAAATAAATCATTTATATTTTAGTTCTTTCAAAATGTAAGAGAAGTATTTGCTTCTTCTTAAACCCTTAGTTAAAACTATGGAGATTTATAATGAAATTGAATAAAATCAAACTAGCTCTTGGTTTTGTAACTGCTGCTGCATTGGCTATGCCAATGGTTGCTTCAGCTGCAGCTGATCAAGAACGTGCTATGAAAGACGCTTCAAATTGGGCTCACCCACGTGGTCAGCACAATAACCAAGGTTATTCAAAGCTAACACAAGTTAATAAAGGTAATGTAAAAAACCTTAAAGCAGCATGGACTCTTTCAACCGGTGTAAACCGTGGTCATGAAGGTTCTCCAGTTGTTGTTGGTAACATGCTTTATGTACATACAGCATTTCCTAACAACGTTTATGCTTTAGATCTAAACAACAATCAAAAAGTTGTATGGTCTTACTTCCCTAAACAAGATCCTAGCGTTCAAGCAGTGTTATGTTGCGATAACGTTAACCGTGGTCTTGGTTATGGTGACGGTAAAATCTTCCTACAACAAAATGATGGTATGTTAGTAGCGCTTGACGCTAAAACTGGTGCTAAAGTTTGGGATGTGAGAAATACAGATCCTAAAGTTGGTGCTACAAATACTAACGCTCCTCATGTAATTAATGACAAAATCCTTACAGGTTGTTCTGGTGCTGAATTTGGTGTTCGTTGCTTTATTGCTGCGTACAACATCAAAGATGGTAGCCTAGCTTGGAAGGCTATGTCTACAGGTTCAGATGCTGATGCTTTAATTGGCGCTGACTTTAACAAAGATACACCTCTTTATTCAAATCTATCAAGTTACGAAGATGTAAATGGTGGTAATAAACAGGGTGGTTCTTTCAAAAAAATTCCAACTGCACAACTTAAAGGTGGTGTTAAAGATCTAGGTCTTAAAACATGGTTGAAACCTCAAGCTGTTAAAGATGGTTGGCAACATGGTGGCGGCTCTACTTGGGGCTGGTGGCCATATGATGCAAAAACTAACCTTATCTACTACGGTACAGGTAACCCATCAGTTTGGAACCCAGACGTACGTCCAGGTGACAACAAATGGTCTATGACTGTTTTTGCTCGTGATTTAGATACAGGTATGGCTCGTTGGGGCATGCAAATGACTCCACATGACGAATGGGATTATGACGGTATTAACGAAGTTATCCTTTTTGACAAAGGTGGAAAAACATACGCATGGCATCATGACAGAAACGGTTTTGCATACACATGGGTTGCAAGTAACGGTATTTTAGTTGCTGCTGAAAAAGTACATCCATTTGTTAACTGGGCTTCAGACGTTGATATGAAATCTGGTGTGCCTAACAAACTTGCTGAGCACTCTACTCACCAAGACTACAACACTAAAGGTACATGTCCAGCTGCTCTTGGTACTAAAGACCAACAGCCTGCTGCATATTCACCTAAAACTGGTTTAGTATACTCACCAATGAATCACGTGTGTATGACATATGAGCCAGTTGAGTCTAAATATGTTGCTGGTCAACCTTGGGTTGGTGCTACTTTAACTATGTTTGCTGGTCCTGATGGCGTAATGGGTGGTTTTGCTGCTTATGATCCAATGACTAACAAAAAAGTTTGGTACAACAAAGAGAAATTCTCTGCTTGGGGTGGTGCTTTAACAACTGCTTCAGACTTAGTTTTCTACGGTACTTTAGATCGTTGGTTCAAAGCTCTTGACGCGAAAAGCGGTAAAGAACTTTGGAAATTCCAAGTTGGTTCAGGTGTGATTGGTAATGCATTCACATATGCAAACAAAGGTAAACAACACGTTGGTGTGCTTTCAGGCATCGGTGGTTGGGCTGGCGTTGCAATGAACCTTGGTCTTACAAATGACACAGATGCACTTGGTGCAGCTGGTGGTTATAAAGAACTAACAAAATACAACGCTGCTCCTGGTGGCGGTGCATTAACAGTATTTAGCCTATAATTCCTTACGGATTTGTAGAACTAATTACAGTTTAGTTAGTCTTAAAAACACCCTACTTCGGTAGGGTGTTTTTTTTTGTGTATTTAATACGGATTTGTTGCTTTATAAACCTTATTAGATTAGGGATTATCATTAGATATATAAGAAAGATTTAAATGTATAATTATGCCAATTAAATTAAGGAAATATTATGTTTAAAAATATATTAAAAGTTTTGTTATTGCTTGCAATCGGTGCAATTAGTTTTGCATCTTATGCGGGAGGTCCAGATCAATGGTCTAGTGATGGTCGTCCAGGACAAACTGCAAGAGTCCCTCAAGACAATGAATTTAAAGTTTGTGCAGACCCAAACAATATGCCTTATTCAAATTCAAATAGTGAAGGATTTGAAAATAAGATTGCTGAAGTGTTAGCTGATGACTTAGGAAGAGAGCTTAGTTTTCAGTTTTGGCCTGATCGATTTGGATTTATTAGGAATACTATAAAAGCGAATCGGTGTGATGTAATTATTGGAACAAATACCACATACGACGCACTCAATACTACAAAACCATATTACCGCGCAGGCCATGTATGGATATATAGAAAAGATAGTGGATACAAAATAGATAATTGGGATTCGCCAGATTTAAGAAAAGGTGTGATTGGTATAGTAGATAAGAGCCCTGTTGCGCAAGCGTTAAATGCAAATAACTTAATGGCTAATGCAAAACCATACAGGTTAATGAGAGATTTAACTAAATCGCCAGGGCAGTTAGTAGACCATGTAGTAAGTGGAGAAATCGATGTTGCAATTATGTGGGGGCCAATAGGCGGTTATTATGCGAAACAGTCTAAAGAAGACTTAGTAGTTGTTCTAATTCCTGAATATTCAGAAGGAAATGAAAAATTAACTGGTAAAACTTATTGGAATATTTCAGCCGGCGTAAGAAAAAAAGATGACGAGCGTCGAGATATGATTGAAGCAGCTTTAATAAGAAATAAAGACAAAATCAGAAAAATTATGGATGATTTTGGAGTTCCATATACTGATCCTGTATTCGGTGATAGATTAGATGGTTATAAGAGACATAAAAATTAACATAAACCTCTACAAAAGGGATGACATCAGTTTAAAAAATAAGTAAAATGTTTGATAATTTAGTTATACATCAATATATTTTTTAATCCCTTTTTAAGGAAACTATTACGAATTTTATTGTCTCACTAACAAGACAGTAAAATAATAAACTTGGAGAAATCATGGTATCTAAAAAAACAATATTATCCGCCTTATTAGCTAGCATAATTGGCTTTGGTGGAGGAGCACAAGCAGAACAAAAATTTGTAAAAACAACAGATGGTACAGAATTTAAATTTACAAATCCAAAAGGTTTTGGTGATACCAAGAAAAAAGACAATGTAAAAACAAAAGCTGAAATAGAGTTTCTAAAGACAGGTAAAAATATTTATGTAGGAGATGCTGCAGCAGAAAAACGCGGCAAAAAAAGATTCGGTTATTGGTCATGTACTCAATGCCACGGACCAACAGCAAAAGGTCAAGTTGGACCAGGGTTAGTTGGACCAACATTTAAATATCCAAAAAATGCAACAAATAAAGGCATGATAGAAACTATCTGGTTTGGCACAAATGGCGGTATGGGTGGAAAAGGTTATGGCGTTATGGCTAAAGATGACGGGATGACTTTAGATGAATTATTAAAAACGATTGCTTGGGTAAGAACAAACGGTAAAGGGATTACTGGAAACGAATAGTTACAAATCTGGAATATAAATAAAAAAAGACTGAGGTATAATGCCTCAGTCTTTTTTTTAATCTTAAATCCCAAATCTAATCAATTCGAGCATAATAATAAAATGAATTCAGAAAAAACTAAAAAGTTACATGAGATATTAATAGTTGGCGGTGGAGCTGGGGGGTTGGAGTTAGCGACTAAGCTAGGAGATAGTTTTGGTAAAAAAAGGAAGGCAATTATTACTTTAGTAGACTCTAAAAAAACTCATGTGTGGAAACCTTTACTTCATGAAATTGCAGCTGGTAGTTTAAACCCAGAGAAAAATGAGCTTAATTATTTGGCACAAGGTCATTGGCATAATTTTAAATTTAGACTTGGAAGAATGATTGGTCTTGATCGGAATAAGAAAGAAATTATTTTAGAATCTTTTAAGGATGAGGAAGGTGTTGAAATTATTCCACAACGAAAATTTCATTATGACACTCTAATTATCTCTGTAGGAAGTACGATTAATGATTTTGGGATTAAAGGTGCCGCCCAAAACACAATAGCTCTTGACACTCAAGACCAAGCTGAATGTTTTCACCAGAAACTTCACAATGCAATTTTAAAAGCCCAAACTCAATCATCTGATGATTTTGGATTCCCATTGAAAGAGCCTGAGCAATTAGAGGTTGTCATTGTTGGTGCTGGTGCAACTGGAGTTGAGTTAGCAGCTGAGCTTCATAAGGCAACTAGAGAAATGACAGCTTATGGTTTAGATAATATTAATCCTGATAGAGATATTAAGATTTCTTTGATTGAAGCAAGTGATAGATTACTTCCTGCACTTCCTAAAAGAATGAGTTATTCAGTAGAAGTTGAACTTAAGAAATTAAAAGTTAACTTATATCTTGGTGAAAAAGTAACAGAAGTGACAAATAAGGGAATAAAAACACATACAGGGCGATATATATCTTCTGAGTTGGTAGTGTGGGCCGCCGGTATTAAAGCACCAAATTTTTTAGCTAATATTGCTGGTTTAAAAACTAATAACCTTAATCAGTTAGAGGTATTTTCAACTCTCCAAACTACTGAAGATTCTAATATTTTTGCATTTGGAGATTGTGCAGCCTGTCCAATTAAACCGGGATCTTTTGAGTTAGTTCCTCCAAGAGCACAGTCTGCTCATCAACAAGCATCTTTATTATATAAGAGTATGAAGAAAGTAATAACAGGTAAAGATAATTCATTACCTCAGTATAGCTATAAAGATTACGGGTCGTTAGTTAATTTAGGTCGCTATACAACGGTGGGTAATTTAATGGGGTCTTTAATGGGAGGTAACATGTTTATTGAAGGTTTAGTTGCCCGTCTTATGTATTTAATGTTGTATCAAATGCATTTAATGGCATTACATGGATTTATGAGCGTGATTTTTAGATTGCTAGCTAAAGGGATAACAAGAAGAATTGAGACGCATGTCAAACTTCATTAATCATTTGCTTTAGTATAATAAAGAGTAGCTATAGTCATCGAAAGTAAAACAAAAAAACCAAAGATAAATATAATGCCATTTATTGGAATATTACTTTTTACCATAAAAGTATATGCACCACTTAATAGAAGAATCCCTAAATTTTCACTAAAATTTTGAACTGCTATTGAATGTCCTGCTCCAATTAGCATATGCCCTCTATGTTGAAGAAGCGCATTTAGAGGCACAATGAGTAAACCACTAAAGAGGCCAATAAATAATAAAATAATAGCTGCTGATTCCCAAGTTGTAATAAAAAACATTGAACATACTAGGCTGCCCATAATTATTCCAATAGGTAATATTTTTGTAGCATCTTTCATTTTAATAAAAAATGCTGCAATTATTGCTCCCATCGCAACACCAATTGCTACAGTTGCTGATAATGTTGATGATTTATCTAAACCGAAACCTAATGCATAAGCAGCCCATCCGATAATTACAAGTCTTAGCGTTGCCCCAGCCCCCCAAAATAAAGTGGTAATTGTTAAGGAAAGTTGTCCTAATGGATCACTCCATAATTTTTTATATGATGTTAAAAAATCCTTTATTAGAAACAATGGATTTCTCTTTTTTAACTTATGATCAGTAGGTACATCAGGTATATATTTGTTAAAAATAGCTGCTATTAAATAAAGAATACTGATAGTAATTATTGCTAAATCTACGTCATATACTGCAATAATACCTCCAAACATTGCACCTAAAATAATTGCAGCCACGGTTGAACCTTCGACCCAACCATTTGCTGCTACTAACGAATTAGCAGGAAGTAATTCGGTTAAAATCCCATACTTAGCTGGAGAATAAGCAGCCGCTCCTATCCCAACAATACCATAAGCATATAGTGGCTGCATTCCAAATAACATTGCTAAACAACCAATAAGTTTAATGCCGTTAGAAATAAACATAACCTGTCTTTTTGGCTTTGCGTCTGCATAAGCTCCAACAAAAGGTGCGAGTATAATATAGGCAAAGACAAAAAATTGGAGTAGAAGAGGTTGGTGCCAGTTTGGTGCGTTGAGTTCGGTCAACATTGCTATTGCTGCAAAAAGAAGAGCATTGTCAGCTAGGGCCGAAAGAAACTGGGCTGACAGGAAAGAATAAAAACCTTTGGTATGAATATTAGAGGATTTCAGTTGCATAATCTGCTAGCCTTGATCGCTCTCCACGAACAAGAGTGATGTGTCCGTTGTGATCCCAGCCTTTGAATCGATCAACGACATAAGTTAATCCTGAACTTCCTTCAGTCAAATAGGGGGTATCAATTTGTCCTATATTACCTAAACATACTACTTTCGTTCCTGGACCTGCTCGAGTAATTAATGTTTTCATTTGTTTTGGTGTTAAGTTCTGGGCTTCATCAATAATTAAATATTTGTTTAAAAATGTACGACCGCGCATAAAATTTAAAGATTTTACCTTTATTCTTGATCTAATTAAGTCTTGAGTTGCTGCTCTTCCCCAATCCCCTACATTGTCATCTGATTTATTAAGAACGTCTAGGTTATCTTCTAATGCTCCCATCCAGGGGGTCATTTTTTCTTCTTCCGTGCCTGGAAGAAATCCAATATCTTCTCCCACAGAGATAGTAACGCGAGTAACAATGATTTCAGTATAAATTTTCTTATCTAATGTTTGGTCTAATCCAGCGGCTAGAGCCAATAAAGTCTTACCAGTCCCTGCCTGACCAAGAAGTGAAATAAAATCTATATCAGGATTCATTAATAAATTTAGGGCAAAGTTTTGTTCTTTATTTCTAGCATTAATACCCCAAATATTAAATTTAGAGTGGGAAAAATCGTGGATAACTTCCAATGTCGCAGTCTTTCCCTCTATAGATTTAACAATTGCATGAAATGGTTTTTCGAAATCGAAATGTATAAATTGGTTAATTAAGAAGCTTGCACAAAGTGGTCCAGTTAAACGATAGAACATTTTCCCTTCTTTTTGCCAAGATTCCATTCCTTTACTATGTTTTTCCCAGAAATCTTCTGGGAGATCTATTGATCCTTTGTATAGAATCTCACTATCTTCCATTACTTTGTCATTAAAATAGTCTTCAGTATTTATATCCAATGCTCTTGCTTTAATTCTTATATTAAAATCTTTAGACACTAAGATGATCTGTCTATTTTTTTGTTTTTTCTTAAGATCTGAAACTACACTCAAGATTTGATTGTCTGCTTTACTTCCAGCAAGCATAGGTAAATTAAAATCTATAGGATGTGTTTGTAAAAATAAATTACCTGAGACATGAGGATTAATTTCGGACTTTAAGGGGCAGCCTGATGAAAGTTTCCCAACATACGGACCTATAATCTCTTCTAAGTACCTATGAGTTTGTCTTGCATTTCTTGCAACTTCACTACTACCTTTCTTATTGTTATCTAATTCTTCAATTGTAACCATAGGAAGATAAATATCATGTTCCTCAAATCTAAAAAGACAAGACGGATCATGTAAAAGAACATTGGTATCGAGAACAAAAAGTTTTGTTAGGGTAGGTTTTTTTTGCATTTGATATTTACTTTAGAGCTTCGAAGATCTCTTCAATATGGCCAATAACTTTAACACCCCGCCATTCATTAATTAACTTCCCTTTAGGATTGATTAAAAAGGTACTTCTTTCTATACCCTTTACTTTTTTACCATACATATTCTTCATTTTTATGACATTAAATAAATTACAAGCAATTTCTTCTGGATCACTCAGTAGCTCAAAGGGAAAATTATATTTAGCCTTAAAGCTTTCATGAGATTTTATAGTATCTCTAGATACTCCAAAAATTTCCACATTTATTTTTTTAAATTTGTTAATATTTTCTTTAAAGTTAACACCTTCATTTGTACAGCCTGGGGTTGAATCTTTTGGATAAAAATAGATAACAATATATTTACCAATGAAATTTGATAAGTTAAAAGATAAATTACTAGTTCCTTCGAGCTCAAAATTTGGTACTTTTTCATTTAAATTAATATTTGGCATTTTATGTAGACCTTTCCTTACTGTTGAAGTTTAAAAGAAATTGGAACACTTGCTTTAAAAGATGGTAAAGATTCAAGTTCTTTTGGTGGTTTAGGAAAAGGAGAGGCTCTTTTTATCATATTCATTCCCTCGTCATCTAAAATTTTAAACTTGCTTCTTTGTTTGATTTTAGACTTAATTAGATTGCCTTGCCCATCAATTTCTAAATCAATAATAATTTCTCCTTGCCACCCTCTTATTTGAGCTATTCGAGGATATTTTTTTTGTTTTGCTATAGCTTTAGTTAATATCACGCTATAGCTTTCAATTGTCGGAGTTAGATTATTTTTTGTTTTGGACCGCGTTATTTTTTCTGGCTTGATAATTGGGGTGATTGATTCTGGTTCTGGCTTGATAATTTCTTTAATTGGCAAAGGCTGTGTAGGCTTTGTAGGCTTTGGTTCTGGCTTTGTAAAAACTTCCTTTATTGGTTCTGGCTTATTTATTAAAATATTTATATCTAATTCCATTGGCTCGAATGTATCTTTGAGGTTTAATGATGGAATATAGAATAAAAATACAGCATGAAATAATACAGATAAAAGAATCGTTTCAACTAAAGACACGCTACGTTTATTTTTTAGAGGCAAAGATAACAAATTATTTATTGATGGCTAATAGAAGGACTCTAATTATAGCTTATTTGTAGAAGATAATGAATGAAATCAAGCTTATATAAAACTAGCCATCAGCTGAATATCAACTATTTCACCAGCTTTAATTGCGCCTCTATCTGCACTGAGCACTATGAAGCAATTTGCTTTACTCATTGAGCTTAGGATGGCAGATCCTTGTTGACCTGTCGTTTTAACTTTCCACGTTTTATTTGATTGAAATAGGATACCTCTTTGAAATTCTGTTCTACCAGGCCTTTTAAAAATTGATTCGACACACTCCACTTTTAATAAAGGAATTGAGTCATCTATTTTTAATCCCATACGAATTTTGAGCGCTCCTTGAACAATTTGATAAAAAGTAACCATTGCTGAAACAGGATTTCCCGGCAAACCGAAAAAGTCAGTTTTATTTATTTTCCCATAAGCCATTGGCCTCCCAGGTTTAATCGATAATTTCCAAAATAAAACCTGACCTATTTTTTTTAAAACTTCTTTCATATAGTCAGCTGCGCCTACAGATACTCCACCAGTAGTAATAATCACATCAGCTTGTTTTGCGGCTTTAAGAAGGGTATTTTTTATAATTATTTTACTGTCAGGAATGAGACCTAGATCTATACACTCAACATTTAATCTATTGAGCATAGAGTGAATGGTGAAATGATTACTGTTATAAACTTGTCCTGATTTTATTTTTGTTCCTGCTTTAACAATTTCATCTCCTGTTGAAAAAAACCCTACTTTCAGTTTTTTAAATACTTTTATCTTAGAAAGACCTAAAGAAGCTATCAAGCCTAGTTCTGCTGGATAAAGGAGTGTTCCTTTACTCAAGATAATATCTTTTTGTTTAATATCCTCACCACATTTTCTAATATTTGCACCAATTTTTGGTATTTCAATAAGGGATATTTCATTATTTGCATACTTTACTAATTCAATTGGTATAACGCTATCAACTCCTTTTGGAATTTTCCCACCCGTCATGATTTGAATTGCCTCACCACTTTTAATAGGAGAATTAATAGGTTTTCCAGCTAGTACGGTATCTTTAACCCTTAATTTTTTTGTATTTTTTAATGAGGATATATTAAATCCAAACCCATCCATTGCTGAATTATCATAATTTGGAACATTAATAGGAGATATCAAATCAACAGCAAGCACACGATTCAAGGAATCTATTAGCTTAATAGATTCAGATTCTTTAATTGGTTTTATAAAAGAGCTAATTAGTTTTATTGCTGACTCAATCTGCATTGCATTAGGGTCATACTCGGCAAGACAACCAGGCTCATTAGATAAGTCTTTTAGGGTAATTTTTTTCGCCATTGTACTAGGGGCCGTCCCCCGGACAAGTTTCATCTAACTCAATATCATTAGGGTCATACTCCTTATAACTATTTCTATATTGAACTATAAAATCTACTATTGAAGGTATGTCATTTAAATCAAAGGATGGAATTTTTATATCTAACAAAAGATCCGATACGATAGCTATGATATTTGAATCTTTTTCATATAATACTTTATTAGAAATTTCTTTTCTATGAACTTCAATCTTTGGGAAACTCATATTTTTTAATCCTTCGATTAAAATAATATCAGCATCAGAATTAATCTGATTAATGGCTTGATGCATATTAAATGTGTCTTTCATATTTTCTGTAATAAGAGCAGATCGATGGTCATTAAAAATTAAGGTTTGGGATGCCCCAGCCTCTCTAATCCGGAAACTATCTTTCCCCGGAGTATCAATATCGAACTTGTGATGGGCATGCTTTATTACTGAAATAACTAAACCTTTGTTTATTAATTGAGGAATTAACTTCTCAATTAAAGTTGTTTTTCCGCTCCCACTATTTGCAGCACAAACCCCTATTACGCAGGGGGATTTAATTATTTTCTGTTTCAATTTTTGCTAACTCATTAAGGTTGTTAATATTTGTAAAAGATTTTAGATCTGAAAATCTAACTGCTTTATAATTATTTTCTTTAATCCACAATTCTATTTTCCGCCCTCCTGCACTAATAAAATCTTCCAGATTTTTCAAAAGAGAGCGATGACACAGCATAAATACAGGCTCTAAATGATCAAAAAGACTAGGTAATATTATAGTCGGACCTTTATCTTTAATACAAAAGCTTAATTTTTCCACTAAGTTTATGGGTAAGAATGGACAGTCATTAGGGCAAAATTGTACCCAGTTTTTTTTTGCGTAAAATAATCCTGCTTGAATTCCTGCAAGGGGACCAGTTTTATTTAGAATACGATCATCGAATTGAATATTTTTTGGAAATATTTCAATAGGCTGGTTTGTATTAATTGATACATGAGAAACTTGCTCTATCAATCTATCGTATACATGTTCAATTAAGGGTTTAGTATGTAATTTGATAAGAGATTTATTTGTACCCATTCTTTTTGATTCCCCACCTGCCAGAATTACCCCTTCAATTTCAGTATTCAATTAACCACCTGTGTGAGACATAAATCTAACAACAGCAGGCTTGTTATCAGAAAGATCAAACGTATGAGACTCTGGTTTAAGCTTCATGCTGTTTATGATTGCCTCTATTATAGGCGAATCATCATGAGGATTAGCTTTGATCAATGGGAGAAGCTCTACTTTTTCTTCATGTCCAAGACATAAAAATAATTCACCTTTACAGCTTATTCTTACTCGATTACAGCTCTCACAAAAGTTGTGGCTATGAGGTGATATCAATCCAATTTTTGTATTTGAGTCATTAACTTGCCAATATTTAGCAGGCCCCCCAGTATTAAAATTCGATTTTGAAAGTTTATAATGATTTTGTAGTGAATTTAAGATGTCATCATTGCTAATAGAGGTTTCATTTCTATTAAATTGCGTGTTCCCAAGGGGCATTTCTTCAATAAATGAAATATCAAAACCAGAATCAATAGCAAAATCAACTAGATTAAAAATTTCATGCCCATTTAAATTTTTCATTAGAACAACATTTAATTTAATTTTTTTAAATCCTATCTTTTTTGCGTGTTGAATACCTTCTAAAACTTCATTTAATTTTCCAATTCTAGTCATGTGCATAAAAATATCAGGATCTAAGCTATCAAGGCTGATATTAATTCTTTCAACCCCGGAATCTTTAAGCATAGAAGCCTTATGTTTTAATTGGCTGCCATTTGTTGTTAATGTCAGCTCTTTTAAATTATTTTCTTCGCTTATTTTTTTAAATAGCCAATCTATATTCCTTCTTACTAGGGGCTCTCCGCCAGTAATTCTGACTTTCTCAACACCTAAACCATTGAATATTCTTATAACTCTGGCAATTTCTTCTAATGACAATAAGTCATTTTTAGGGATAAATGTCATTTTTTCTGACATACAGTAAACACATCTGAAGTCACATCTATCAGTAACTGAAACTCTTATGTAATTTATTTTTCTATTGAACGGATCAATAAGCATAATGGTCCTATAATTTAACGCTCTAATTAAAATTCTTCAATCTATTGTTACTTTATAATTTTAACTTAAAAGAGTGTTAATAATCGTAATATGATGACTTGGCAAACTTAAAGTATAATAGCTTTAAATGTAAATATAAGTAAAAAAAGTAAAAAAAAATTTAAAAATGACTTTATCAAATAAACAATTAGAAAAAATAGACGAACATATTGAAAAATATCAAAATGTTCCAGGCGCATTATTGCCACTAATGCACGCTATCCAAGACGATCTTGGGTTCGTTCCGGAAGAATCCTATAAGCTTATCTCAAAAGCTTATAATTTATCGATAGCTGAAATTCATGGCTTTATTACTTTTTATCATCATTTCCGAACACACCTACCTGGGAAAAATATTCTACAAATTTGTCGTGCTGAGTCTTGTCAAGCTATGGGATCAGAGATTATCGAAAGTTATTGCCAAGAAAAATTGGGAATTAACTACCACCAGACAACTAAAGATAATTCAATCACATTAGAACCAGTTTATTGTTTAGGAAATTGTGCTTGCTCACCTGCAATTATGATAAATGAGGAAGTGGTGGGGCGAGTAACTCCAGAAAAAATAGATCAAATTATTCAAGAAGCTAGAGAAAGTTAATGCCATATAAAATTTTTATTCCCAGAGATTCAAGTGCAATATCCTTAGGTGCTAATAAGGTTTATCAAGAAATCTTAAATGAATCTAAAAACAGAAATATTGATATTGATATTGTTCGTAACGGTTCACGAGGTTTGTTTTGGCTTGAGCCAATGATTGAAGTTGAGACTTCAAAAGGGAGGGTAGCATATGGCCCAGTAGCTATTTCTGATGTTACCTCTTTATTTGATAGTGAATTTTTCTTAGGCAATAAGCATCAATTATTTTTAGGAATTACAGAAGATATAAAGTGGTTAAAAAATCAAGAACGATTAACCTATGCTCGAGTTGGAATAACAGATCCTTTAAGCATTGTAGATTATGAAAAATGGGATGGTTTTAAGGGTCTTAAAAATTCTCTTAAGTTAAGTCCAGAGAAAATCGTTAAAGAGATTGCTGATTCTGGTTTAAGAGGGAGAGGGGGCGCTGCATTTCCAACTGGTATAAAATGGAAAACAGTTTTAGATGCTCCATCAGAAAAGAAATACATTGTTTGTAATGCAGACGAAGGAGACTCTGGAACCTTTTCTGATCGAATGATAATGGAAAATGACCCATTTGTTTTGATTGAGGGGATGATTATTGCAGGCCTTGCTGTTGGGGCAGATCAGGGATATATATATTTACGTTCTGAATACCCCCATGCTCTAAAAATTTTAAATGAAGCAATAGGTACAGCTTTAGAAAAAGGGTATTTAGGTAAAAATATTCTTGGATCAGATTTTTCATTCACTTTAGAGGTTACTCGCGCTGCTGGAGCTTATATTTGTGGAGAGGAAACTTCCTTGCTTGAAAGTCTCGAAGGTAAAAGAGGAATGGTGAGATATAAACCACCATTGCCAGCTATTGAGGGTTTGTATGGAAAACCAACTGTAGTGAATAATGTAATATCTCTTGCAACAGTTCCAATTATTATGGATAAAGGCGCTTCTTTTTATGCTAATTATGGAATGGGTCGTTCTAAAGGCACACTTCCTATTCAATTAGCTGGTAATTTAAAACAGACTGGCTTAATAGAGAAAGCTTTTGGTATTTCATTGAGGGAGCTGCTATATGATTTTGGTGGCGGATCTGCAACTGGGAAGCCAATTAAAGCTGTTCAAGTTGGCGGGCCTTTAGGCGCATTTTTACCGGAAGAGCAATTTGATACACCACTAGATTATGAAAAATTTACTGAAATCAAAGCTGTCGTTGGGCATGGGGGTATCGTTGCATTTGACGATACTGTTGATATGTCAAAAATGGCTAGATATTCTTTTGAGTTTTGTGCGATTGAATCATGTGGAAAATGTACGCCATGTCGCATTGGATCAATTCGAGGAATGGAAGTTATTGATAAAATTAAAGAAGGTGTGGATCAAGCAAAAAATGTCTCATTATTAAGAGACTTAGGAGATACTATGGTAAATGGTTCATTATGTGCAATGGGGGGTATGACGCCATTTCCAGTTATAAGCGCACTAAATTATTTCCCTGAAGACTTTGGACTTGAAAAAACAGAAACTTAAGCATAAAATTACAATTTAATATAATAGAATTAATAACTTAATAAAATTTAAATGATTTGGGACAAAATCCCAATTAAAAACTACGCCAAAAGCGATAAAAATATGGATGATACAAAAGATTTCGGCACACCAAAAAAGAGTTCTGAAAAGCTAATCGATTTAAATATCGATGGCATTGATATAACTGTCCCTGAAGGGACTTCAATTATGCGTGCAGCTTCTGAGGCGGGAGTAAACGTTCCAAGTTTATGTGCAACAGATAGTTTAGATCCATTTGGTTCTTGTCGATTATGCCTTGTCGAGATTGAAGGTAAACGAGGTTATCCAGCATCTTGCACTACTCCAGTAGAACAAGATTTAAAAGTGCACACACAGACACCAAAATTAGCTGATATTAGAAAAGGAGTGATGGAACTATATATATCCGATCATCCTTTAGATTGTTTAACTTGTGCAACAAATGGTGATTGTGAGCTTCAAGATATGGCCGGAGCAGTTGGTTTAAGAGATGTTCGCTATGGCTATGATGGTGAAAATCATTTGCAATCAGAAAAAGATACATCTAACCCTTATTTTACCTTTGACCCATCTAAATGTATTGTCTGTTCTCGATGCGTAAGAGCATGTGAAGAAGTTCAAGGAACTTATGCCTTAACTATAGATGGAAGAGGTTTTGAGTCAAAAGTTTCTGCAGGAGATAAAGATTTTCTCGACTCTGAATGTGTCTCTTGCGGCGCATGTGTTCAAGCTTGTCCAACTGCAACTTTAGTTGAAAATACTATTATTGATCATGGCCAACCTGAAAGATCTGTTACAACAACATGCGCCTATTGTGGGGTTGGATGTTCTTTTAATGCTGAAATGCAGGGTGAGGAAGTAGTAAGAATGACTCCTAATAAAGATGGTGGCGCTAATCATGGACATTCTTGTGTAAAGGGGAGGTTTGCATGGGGTTATACGACACATAAGGATAGAATTACTACTCCAATGATAAGGAAAAGCATTAAGGATCCATGGAAAAAAGTTTCTTGGGAAGAAGCAATCAATTATGCAGCCTCAGAAATTAAAAGAATACAAAAAAAATATGGCTTTGATTCAGTAGGTGCAATCTCATCTTCAAGATGTACTAATGAAGAAGTTTATTTGATGCAAAAAATTGTAAGAGCGGCATATGGAAATAATAATATCGACACTTGTGCAAGAGTTTGTCATTCTCCAACTGGTTATGGATTAAAGTCTACAATAGGAGAATCTTCTGGCACACAAAATTTCGATTCGGTTATGAAGGCAGATGTCATTATGATAATTGGAGCAAATCCGACAGATGGCCATCCAGTATTTGCATCACAAATGAAAAGAAGATTAATAGAAGGGGCTAAATTAATTATTGTTGACCCTAGAGAAATCGATTTAGTTAAAAATTCTCCTCATGTGAAAGCAGATTTTCATTTAAAACTTAAACCAGGAACTAATGTAGCGACTATAAATTCTTTAGCGCATGTAGTTGTTAAAGAAAAATTATTAGATGAAGAGTTCATTAAAAAAAGATGTGAATCAGAAGCATTTAATTACTGGAAGGATTTTATTTCTAAGGAAGAAAATTCTCCTGAATCTTTAGAATCAGAAACGGGTATTCCAGCTGACTTAATTAGACAAGCTGCCAGATTATTTGCACAAAAGGGTAATAGTGCAATTTATTATGGATTAGGGGTGACTGAGCATAGCCAAGGATCAACAATGGTTATGGGGATAGCTAATCTTGCAATGGCTACCGGCAACATTGGAAGAGAGGGGGTTGGGATCAATCCATTAAGAGGTCAGAATAACGTTCAAGGTGCATGTGATATGGGCTCATTCCCACACGAATTTCCTGGTTACAGACATGTATCTGACCCAGCTACAAGAGGTTTATTTGAAAGTGAATGGAATACTAAACTATATGATGAGCCAGGATTAAGAATACCAAACATGTTAGATAGTGCAATATCTGGTAAATTTAAATCAGTTTATTGTGAAGGTGAAGATATTGCTCAATCTGATCCAAATACCCAACATGTGACTCACGCTCTAGAGTCAATGGAATGCGTGATAGTTCAAGATTTATTTTTAAATGAAACTGCTATGTATGCACATGTGTTTTTCCCTGGGTCATCATTTTTAGAAAAAAATGGCACATTCACAAATGCTGAAAGAAGAATTTCTCGTGTTAGAAAAGTTATGGCTCCAAAGAATGGCTACGAGGATTGGGAAATTACACAAATGCTCTCTAATGCTCTGGGATACCCTATGAATTACAAGCATGCAAGTGAAATTATGGATGAAGTAGCAAAGCTAACCCCTACTTTTAAAGGCGTTAGTTTTGATAAAATTGATGAGTTAGGGAGTATTCAATGGCCTTGTAATGAAGATCATCCGGAAGGAACGCCAACAATGCATGTTGATGAATTTGTTCGAGGAAAAGGTAAGTTTTTTATAACAGAATATATTCCAACTACTGAAAAAGTTAATAATAAATTCCCTCTTATTTTAACTACAGGACGTATTTTATCTCATTATAATGTGGGGGCTCAGACAAGAAGAACAAAAAATATAGAATGGCATGATGAAGATGTAATAGAGATTCATCCTCATGATGCAGAAGACAGAGGTATAAATGAGAAAGATTGGGTTGGAATTAATAGTCGCGCTGGCGATACAGTTTTAAGGGCAAAAATAACTGAGCGTGTTCAACCTGGTGTTGTATATACAACTTTTCATCATCCAGTGTCAGGAGCAAATGTTATAACAACTGATAATTCAGATTGGGCTACAAATTGCCCAGAATTTAAAGTGACAGCAGTTCAAGTAACTAAAGTGACTCAAGCATCAGATTGGCAAGAAAAATATCAAAAATTTAGTGAGAAACAAATTGAGTTCGTAAAAAAGGATGAGGCAAAGGCCAATTAGGTTCTAAGTGAGTAGATCTAAACTTATTCAAACAAAAAAATCAGTAACAGTTACACAAGCCCATAAAAGTTCATCCTTAAGTCAGGAAGTTATAGAAAATATTGCTGAAGAAACACCCATTGCACTAATTTATAATGGAATATCCCATGTTGTAATGATGGGAACACCATCAGATCTCGAGGATTTTGCAATAGGGTTCTCTATTACAGAAGGAATCGTGAATGAAGTATCTGATATATATTCAATTGAAATTCAGCGACAAGGTAACGGTATAGAATTAAATATTAAAATTTCTTCCGAATGTTTTTCAAGGCTTAAAGAGATAAGAAGGAATTTAACTGGAAGAACGGGGTGTGGTCTTTGTGGCGCAGAGAGCTTATCTCAAGCAACGAGAATTCCAGAAGTAAAAAGTTCTAAATCTCAGTTTAATTCAAACAATATTCTTAAAGCATTAGAAAATTTTTCTAATAATCAAATTTTGCAAAAAAAGACTGGGGCAACACATGCTTCTGCCCTATATTCCTCAAATGGAGTTTTAAAAATAATTCGTGAAGATGTTGGTAGACATATAGCATTGGATAAATTGATAGGTGCTAGCCTTAAAGATATAATTAGTGAAGATTTTTTTATTATTACATCTAGTAGAGCAAGTTATGAGATGGTTCAGAAAATAGCTTATTTGAATTTAAAGCTTTTAGTTGCAATTTCTGCTCCCACTGGCTTGGCAGTCCGATTGGCAGATAATCTTGGAATTACTTTAATTGGATTTGCCAGAGAATCAAGATATACAATTTATAGTCACAATGAAAGAATAATGGAGTAAAATTTTGCAATGGAAAAAAATAATTTAATCACCATGGCAAATCAAATTGGAGGTTTCTTTAAAAGTTACCCTGATAAAGAACAAGCCACAAAAGATATTGCTACGCATTTAAAAAAATTTTGGCCACCTGTTATGCGAAATAAAATAATTGAATACGTTAGCTCAGCTGAAGAAAAAGATAATTTGCTGGATGATATGGTCAATGATGCAATAAAAAAATATTTGAAAGATTAATGATTTATGTCTTTGGTCAGCAAAACAAAATAATTTTTATCTATTAAACGTCCCCCAGTCCAAATTTCTCCCCATAATTTATATTCTGCTGGTATTTTTTTTTCTTTGGTCAAAGAAACTAGTGCGAGTCTACAAGTTTTATTTTCTAAATCAGGATTAATACCTTTAATGCCAGTATAGTAATGTAATAAATTGATTTGACTATCAGATAGATTGTGAACATACACACAAGTCGAACTCTTTGTAAGTTGTTGTTTTACATCATTAAAAATTAATCTATGGCTCTTACGATTATCAATAAATGGACCCCAAAGCATCACTAGAGTTACCCATACCATTGTTATACCTAATGCCCAGTTAGAAATTGCTGATCGGTTAGTAATTTTGAATTTAATAATAGAAGCTAACCATAGTGATGTTATCACTAAGGCAAATACGAAACTAAATAATTTAAATTCGGCTATATAATTTGCTGATAAATAAAACATACGCTCATGTATTTTTTGAGGTATTTCAAACATCATTGCAAACCATCCCAACCAAATTAAAAAACCAATAAAACCAAAGATTAATATTCCAAACCAATTTAAGGCGCTTGCAGTACTTCTATTTAGTCTATCAATTCCACCAACAGCAATAATTGATAATGGAATAGTAAAAGGGATAAGGTTTGTCTGGTTTGGCTGCCCTGTTATAGATATTGCTATGAATAATACTATTAAGAAAATAATAGGAATTTGTAGTTTTCTTTGACTTAAGATTAACTTATAGTCTTTAGCAATTAACCAAATTGCTACTGGAAGTGCTGGCCACGTAAACCATAGAATCCCCTGGAGGTGATAATTAAATAATAATTTAGATGAGAGTTGTGTTGTTTTTAACCAAGATATGAAAAGTTCTGGCTCTAGATAGTAAAATGAATATAACCAGGGGCTAACTACTAGAATTGTTATAGTTGTTGATATACCAATAAAAATAAAATATCTTTTATTTCTCCAATTATTAAAAATTAGTAAAAATAAAGAAGATAGAAAGATAACAACTAAAGGAGTAATACCTCCTGATAAGAAAGCTATTCCTGAACCAAAACCAAGAACCATGCTTGCTCGGAAAGGCCTTCTAAAATACAATGAAAAAGCATAGAGACTCATTGTGTAGCCTGAGAGAATTGCTATTTCTGGCATTAAACTATGAATATTTAGTATTAGCCCAACTGATCCAATAAAAATTAAACCAGCTTGACGAGCATGGCCTTGACCCCACAATTCTCTTGTTATTAATCCAAGACTAACAAGTGTAAGTGCCATCCAAAAGATATTTGCTAGCCTAGCACCATCATGTAATGTAAGTATTGGTAAAAAAAGTTTGCCGAATGTTGCCGCGAAATAAGAATATAAAGGAGGGTGTGTTATTAGATTTTCACTTGCTGCTACTGGCAGAATCACTTGATTATTTTGAACGATATCTAAAATAATACTAATGGAGGTCGATTCCAGAGGGCGCCAGGGTTCGTGTCCAATTAGACCAGTGAAGAGAAAAATTATGGATAATACAAGAAACAAATGTAATTTTGTTTTTTCCCCAAGATTTTTCCTTGGGGTTGACATATTTCCTTGCCAGTCATGTTCGAGATCAAATTTCATATTAATTAATCATATACAAAAAAAAGCAGCTAAGCTGCTTTTTTTTGTATATTAAAGTATGCAATTTTACATTCCGTACTTTTGCTTAAATTTTTCAATTCTACCGGCTGTATCAAGAATTTTTTGTTTTCCTGTATAAAAAGGGTGGCATTTTGAACAAACTTCAATAGTCATATCTTTTCCAACAGTTGATTGTGTTTTAAATTTATTGCCACAACTGCAGGCTACATTAACTTCTGGATAGTTAGGATGTGTATCTTTTTTCATAATAATTTACAATCTTTAAAATTAAGTACTGAATTATCATTGATATTTTGAAAAATATCAATGATTTCTTCAGTTTTACTTTCTCATACTATTAAAGAAATCATCGTTATTCTTAGTTGATTTCACTTTGTCTAGTAGAAATTCCATCGCCTCCACGTCTTCCATTGGGTAAAGTAGTTTGCGTAAAACCCAAATCTTTTGAAGGATATCTTGAGGTATTAATAATTCTTCTCGACGTGTACCTGATTTATTTACATTTATTGCTGGGTATGTTCTTTTCTCAGCCATTTTACGATCTAGATGAATCTCCATGTTACCCGTACCTTTAAATTCTTCATATATTACATCGTCCATTCTGGAGCCAGTATCAACTAATGCTGTTGCTAGTATTGTTAAAGATCCACCTTCTTCAATATTTCTAGCTGCGCCAAAAAAACGTTTTGGTTTTTGAAGAGCATTCGCATCAACACCACCAGTAAGAACTTTTCCAGAGGAAGGGATTACAGTATTGTAAGCTCTAGCGAGTCTTGTAATAGAATCTAGAAGTATAACGACATCTTTTTTGTGCTCAATTAATCTTTTTGCTTTTTCAAGAACCATATCAGCAACTTGAACATGTCTTGTTGCAGGCTCATCAAAGGTTGATGCCACTACTTCGCCTTTAACAGAGCGAGTCATTTCAGTAACTTCTTCAGGCCTTTCATCAATTAATAAAACAATTAAAGACACATCAGGATGATTTGAAGTGATGGCATGTGCAATATTTTGCAGCATAACAGTTTTACCACTTTTTGGACTTGCAACAATCAATCCTCTTTGACCCTTTCCTATAGGGGCTATCATGTCGATAACTCTACTTGTATTATTTTCTTCCCCTCCGCTATCTCTCTCAAGAGTTAGTGGTTTAGTTGGAAATAAAGGGGTGAGATTTTCAAATAAGATTTTATTTTTTGTATTTTCTGGAGCATCATCATTAACTTTGTCAACTTTAACTAGTGCAAAATAACGTTCACTATCTTTTGGCGTTCTAATTTCACCTTCGATAGTATCCCCAGTGTGAAGATTAAAACGTCTTATTTGAGATGGCGATACATAAATATCATCTGGACCAGCTAAATACGATGCTTCTGGCGACCTTAAAAACCCAAAACCATCCTGAAGAACTTCTAATGTTCCATCTCCAGCTAGTGTTTCGCCATTTTTTGCTTTATTTTTAAGGATTGCAAATATAAGGTCTTGTTTTCGCATCCTTCCCGTATTTTCAATCTTATCTGCAATTGCTAGATCTACAATTTCGGCAACGGGTAAGTGTTTTAAATCAGATAAATGCATATTTTTATAAATTACTATCGATAAAAGCTGTTAGTTGAGATTTTGATAAGGCACCAACTTTGGTGGCTTCCACATTTCCATTTTTAAAAATCATCAGAGTTGGAATTCCACGAACACCATATTTCTGAGGAACTTGTTGGTTATCATCAATATTTAGTTTAGATATTTTCAATTTTCCCGCATATTCATCCGTAAGTGAGTCCAAAATTGGAGCAATCATTTTACAGGGCCCACACCACTCAGCCCAGTAATCTACCAATACTGGAATGTTTGACTGCAAAACTTCTTTTTCAAAGGTTTCATCAGTTAGATGAGAAATGCTATTACTCATATTTTATTAGTTGCTTTTTAAAAATTTTTATTTTGAGTTTATGGTATTTGGTTTATTGATGTCTTGCTTGAAATGGAATGATAATGCAAAAAAAAATTATAATCAATATTTATTTTTAACGTTCTCATCTAATTCAAATAAAGGCACCACTAATTTAACACCTTTTGATGATTTAGCAATTTTAATTGCTTCATTAGCTTCTTTTTCATTCACTATCCCAAGTAAGTATATAACGTCATTTTCGGTCATAATCTTCGTATGAAGAGGATGAAGATCATTATTCACTGCTAGAAATAATCTTGATTTAACATTGCTTGTTGTTATTGTATCTTTTGCCCTTTGTTTAATTTTACAGGCTTGACCAACAACCATTTTATTATGTACTGTTTTAACTTTTTTTATTTTAGAAAGCGCTTCAGTTATTTTATTTTTTACCTCTTCAGTGGGAACTTCCCCTACTATAAGAACAGCCTTATTATAAACTACTATATTGAAATGACTTTTTTGTTTCTCATTTTCGGTAATCTCTTGAATTGGATTCCATGCGGCTAAGAATATTTTGTTATCCGCGATTTGGACTTCAGTTGTTCTTCTGTCTGTAATTGATGTTGGAATTGCCAATATTGTTGACGGAGCACATCCGACCAATTGGGTAAGAAATAAAATAAAAAGTATGAAAAACTTGTATGATTTCATTAATAATAATTATATAACTAAATAATTTTTTTAGAAACTTAAATTAAACAAATCTTAAATATTTATTATGAAAACTTGTTTATATCTTGTTGCAACACCTATCGGAAATCTTGAAGATATTACTTTGAGAGCTATAGAGACATTAAAAAAAGTTGATTTAGTTGCTTGCGAAGACACTAGAACAACTAACAGATTATTAACTCATTATGGTATTAAGAAAAAATTAATATCTATACATCAGCATAATGAGAAAAATAAGACTAAATTTTTAATGGATGAACTTTTAAATGGAAAATCAATTGCTTATGCATCAGATGCAGGAACTCCTGCTATAAGTGATCCAGGCGCCTTCTTGGTAAATCAAGCCTTAAAGTTAGGAATTAAAGTTTCGCCAATACCTGGTTCATCATCACTTGTCGCTGCTTTTTCTATATCGGGAATTGAGTCAACTCAGTTTCAGTTTTATGGTTTTCTTCCAAATGCGGTTGGTAAGTCAAAGAAATTACTCCAGCAAATATATGACCAAACCCTTCCTACAATTATTTTTGAATCTCCACATAGAATTTTAAAAACTTTATCTTTAGTGAAGGATATTTTTAGCCCTATACATGAAATATTTATTGCTAGAGAGCTTACAAAAATCTATGAAACAATATATAAGGATAAGGTTGTATCTATAATAGAAAGATTAGAAAACCATCCAGAAGAGCAAAAGGGAGAATTCGTTATTATTTTAAGCCCACCAGAAAAAGAAATCTTGCGTAGTGAAACGTTATTTATAAATGAAGCATTAAAAATAATGTTGAAAGAGTTACCTTTAAACCAATCGGTTAAACTTATTTCTTCAATATTTAAAAAAAATAAAAAGGAAGTTTATAATCAAGCATTGGAACTAAAAAAATGACTGAATTAATTATTATAAAGCCTGATGATATGCATCTTCATCTTCGAGAAGGAGATATGCTCAGGCATGCTTGTAAAGACACTGAGAGACAATTTGGTAGAGCAATTGTTATGCCGAATTTGTTAGATCCAATAAAAAGTGTTCATCAAGCTGAAAAATATTATCAAGACATTAAAAAAAATATTGGCAATTCTAGTTTTGAACCGTTAATGACTCTTTTTTTTACTGATACATTAAATGGTGATGAAATTAAAAAAGTAAGTGATTCTAAGGTTGTACATGGTATTAAACTTTACCCATCAGGAGTAACCACTAATTCTGATAATGGAATTAATACAATTGAAAAGTGTTTTAATATTTTTGAATTAATGCAGGAACATGAAGTACCTTTATTAATTCATGGTGAGTCTAATGATAAAAGCATAGATATTTTTGATAGAGAAAAAGTTTTTATTGATAGACATTTAAGTCAGATAAGTAGTGAATTTCCAGATCTTAGAATTGTATTCGAACATATATCTACAAAGGAAGCGGTAGATTTTGTTATAGGCACAAATAATAAAGTAAGTGCAACAATTACACCGCAACATTTGCTTTTAGATAGAAATGATTTACTTTCTGATGGTATTAAACCTCATCATTATTGTTTGCCTATACTTAAAAGGTCAGAAGACCGTTTGGCGATTATAGAGGCAGCTGTTTCAGGATCTCAAAAATTTTTCTTAGGGACTGATAGTGCACCTCATTTTAGACATCAAAAAGAAAGTAGTTGTGGATGTGCAGGCATTTACTCTGCAGCTTATGCGATGGAATTATATACTTCAATTTTTGAATCAGAAAACGCACTGGATAAGCTTGAGAATTTTAGTAGTAAGTTTGGAGCCGATTTTTATAAATTACCTTATAGCAAGTCAAAGATAAAGCTAATAAAAAAAGAATTTAGAATACCAGCCAAAATTACTATTGGTAATGAAGAAATAATTCCTCTTTTTGCTGGCGAAACTTTGTCTTGGCAATTATCTGAAATATAACTAAGAGTGATAAAATAACTGCTTAAGTTGACTAGGCAGTCGCTATATAGTTTTCTATATAGAGGAAAGTCCGGGCTCCATAGAGCAGAGTGATGGCTAACAGCCATACGCCGTGAGGTGAGGAATAGGGCCACAGAGACGAGCGTATTTAGTTACGGTGAAACGCGGTAACCTCCACTCGGAGCAAGGCCAAATAGGGTAGCATTGACACGGCTCGTGTTGCTACCGGGTAGGCTGCTTGAGCATGCGAGTAATTGCATGCCTAGATGAATGACTGTCCAAGACAGAACCCGGCTTACCGGTCAACTTAAACTAATATCTAACTCACTGATGAATAAAGAAAAAAGTTAAAAAAAGCGCTTGCAAAGCGCTTTTTTTTTGCTTATAGTGCACTTGTAAGGGAAAAAGTGGTTATTTGTGGGAAATTATTAAACGAGACTAAGGGCGTTCAGTAATTTCCCATCTTTTTAGGTGTAGATATGTTTAAAGGGGCAACACTACTAAATATTGATGGAAAGAATAGGTTAGCAATTCCAACGAAATATCGAGAGGAATTATTAACCGGCTCATTAGTATTGACTGCTCACCCTCATGGATGCCTTCTTCTCTATCCAATTGCTGCATGGAGACCTATACAGGAAAAAATAATGCAGCTTTCAAGTTTTGATAAAAAATCAAGTGGATTACAAAGATTATTGGTTGGCTATGCTGAAGATCTATCTTCTGACAATACTGGAAGGTTATTAATCTCTGCTGAATTAAGAGATTACGCCTCCATTAACAAGACCTTAATGTTTGTAGGTCAGGGAAGCCATTTTGAATTGTGGAGCAAAGAGACCTGGATTAAACAAATTAAACAAATAAAGATTAATGATAAAGGGGAACTACCTGCTGAGCTAGGAGGTTTTTCTTTATGACAATTTATTCTCATATTCCTGTGATGTTAAAAGAGGCTGTTGAAGCTTTATCTGTAAAGCTAGATGGTACTTATCTAGATTGCACTTTTGGTAGGGGTGGACATTCAAGTGAAATTTTAAAGCTTCTTGGCGATAAAGGAAGGTTAATAGCTTTCGATAGAGATTTAGATGCAATTAATGCGGGAAATAAAATAGCAGATAAAAGATTTGAAATAGAGCACTGTGCTTTTTCTGAAATAGACAAAATATTAAAAAAAAAAATATTAAAAAATTGGATGGAATATTAATGGATTTAGGTATTTCATCTCCCCAGGTAGATGAAGCTAAAAGAGGCTTTAGTTTCAGATTTGATGCAATTTTGGATATGAGAATGGATCAAACCAAAGGTGTAACTGCTGCAGATGTTATTAATACATACGAAGAAAAAGATTTGATACATGCTTTAAAAACTTATGGTGAGGAAAAGTTTGCTAAAAAGATTGTTAAAGCAATTATTGAGTATCGTGAAACAAAAGGGCCAATAAGAATGACATTAGAATTGGCTGAATTGATAAAAAATACAGTTCCAAAGAGAGATTTAAAAAAAGACCCAGCAACAAAAACATTTCAAGCTCTGAGAATATTAGTCAATAAAGAAATAGAAGAGTTAGAGAATGCTCTTCCAATAGTATTTAGTTATTTAAAACCTAAAGCTCGATTAGTGGTTATTAGTTTTCATTCATTGGAAGATCGAATTGTAAAAAATTATACTAAGCACCAAATGAAGACTGACTTCATTCCAAAAAGTATCCCTATTAAAGCCTCAGAAATAAAATTAGCTCCCTTTAAGGTTGTTCAGAAAATGATTACACCAACTCTAAAGGAGATTGAACAAAATCCAAGATCTAGAAGTGCGAAATTGAGAGTTATTGAAAAAGTAATGGAGGCAATATGAAATTAAACTTAATCTTATTTGTTGTTTTGATTATTTGCGCATTAACTACAGTTAATTTTAAGCACCTCACAAGAAGTAATTTTGCAGAATTAGATGAGGAAAATAAAAAAACTTTGGAATTAAAAGATGAGCAAACAATGTTAAGAATAGAGGAATCATCTGAATCAAGAATTGAAATAATTGAGAAGACAGCGAAGCAGAAATTAAATATGCACATCCCAACTAAAAAAGAAAAAAAAGTAATAATTAGATGATTAAAATTAAATCTAGAAAAGAGTATTTCGAATTATCAAGAGCTAGAAGGCGAATAGTTTTAATATTTATGCTTGGAATGTTTATAGTTTTATTTGCACAAGCTATTAAATTAGCTGCTTTTGAAAAAGATAAGTTACAAAAAGAATCAAGACAAAGACAACACAGAGGAGTAGATTTATTCCCATATAGAGGGAAGATTTTAGATCGTAATGGCTCACTCTTAGCAGAAAGTACACCCGTTTATTCAATTATGGCAAATGCAGCGTTAGTGAATTTTAAGGATGTTGATCCCATTATTCAAGCAAAGCTTAATAAGCAAAAAAAGCAATTAGCTAATTTACTTAAATTAAGAACAACAGATTTAGATGAAAGACTTAAAAACAGAAAAAAAAGAAATTTTGCTCTTAGGAAGAATATTGCACCCAATACTAAAATTAAAATTATGGCGCTTAAAATTAAGGGTATTAGTTCAAATAAGATATATAAAAGATTTTATCCTGAAAATGGACCAGTTGCTCATGTTGTAGGATTTACAGGAAGTAATGGTGTGGGGCAAGAAGGAATAGAGATGTTAATGAACAAGGTACTTGCTGGCGAAAAAGGAAAAAAAATAAATCTTATAGATAATAAATATACGGATGGAAAAAGGACCCCCAGAGTTATAGGAGAATTCCAATCTATTAAATTACCAAAAGATGGAAAAGACATAAAACTAACAATTGATTTGAGATTACAGAATGAAGCATACAATGCGCTTCAAAAAGCAGTGGAGAAACATGAGGCACTATCAGGATCAGCCGTTTTATTAGATGCAAAAACAGGTGAGGTGCTTGCTATGACGAATTACCCTTCGTTTAACCCTAATGGTTATAATAAAGTTGGACAGTTTATTAAAAATCGGGCTGTAACTGATGTATTCGAGCCAGGTTCAACAATGAAGCCTATTAGTCTTTCTGCCGCGTTAGAGAGAAAGATTGTAAATATCAATACCTTAATTGATACAGGAAAAGGTGCCTATAAATATGAGGGTAAATTTATACGTGACACCCATCCGCATGGCGTAATATCTGTAAAAGACGTGATTAAAGTTTCTTCAAATATAGGTTCGGCTAAAATTAGTGAGAAACTTAGCTCAATTAATTTAGCCGCAATGTATAAAAAATTCGGTTATGGAGTAAAAACGGGCATTAATTTTCCCGGGGAAGTAAGTGGGATTATAAGAAAGCATACAAAATGGAACAAAATAGATCATTCTCGGGCAAGTTATGGATATGGTATAAATTCAACCCTTATTCAGACTGCCCAAGCATATACAGTTTTTGCTAACGAGGGAAAACTAAAGCCAATATCTTTAATTAAAGGGATTGATTCAACAATAAGTAAAACAGTATTATCGCCTAAAACAGCAAAAAATATGTTACTTATGTTGGAATCTGTAACTGATGATGACGGTGGAACTGCTCCTAAGGCTAAAGTTTATGGTTATCGAGTAGCTGGAAAAACAGGCACAACAATAAAACATATAAATGGGAACTATGTTAAAAATAAATATATCGGGACTTTTGTAGGATTAGGGCCAGTATCAAACCCAAGATTTGTAATGGCGATTATGATTGATGAGCCTTTAGTAGAAAAGGGATATTCAGGCGGAACATTGGCTGGGCCTGTCTTTAGTAGGGTTATGTCAAAAGCATTCGAATGGTATAGCATTGATGCTGACGGATTAGAATTAGAAGATATACAAAATAAAAAAGAGATTTATGCTGATAAGACAAAATTATGAGCAATTCATTAAAAAAGCTATTAACTGAGTTTAAATATTTAGAGCAAAATAGTATAAACGTTAAAAAAGGCTCAATTTTCTTAGCTTATCCAGGTGAAAGCAATGATGGAAGGAAGTATATTGGTGAGGCTATAAAAAAAGGAGCCGGTGCAATAATATATGATCCTTTAGATTTTGAATGGAATACCCAATGGGATTTACCAAATTTATCAGTAAAAAACTTAAAAGATAACATTTCAAACATTGCAAGCGAGTTTTATAATCACCCATCAAAAAAAATAAATTTGATAGGCGTAACAGGGACGAATGGTAAAACTTCAAGCGTATATTGGATAACCCAATGCCTTAAACATCTTGAGAGAAAAGCTACGATGATTAGTACGATTGGCTATGGTTTTATTGATAATTTACAACCAACTTTTAACACAACACCTGATGCACTTAAAATTCAAAGCATAATAAATGATTTTAGTTTTGATCAAGTTCAGGATACATGTATTGAAGTATCTTCTCATGGGATTAAGCAAAGCAGAGTGTCCGGTGTTGACTTTGATGTAAGGTTATTTACAAACCTTTCCAGAGATCATCTTGATTATCATGATTCAATAGAAAGCTACGCAAATATAAAGAAAGGTTTCCTATTGGATGCCAAGAAGGGCACTTTAGTTATAAATATAGATGACCCACTAGGTAAAAAAATTTTTCAAGAGTCAAAATTAGATGAAACTCAAAAAATATCTTTTGGTATAGATAATGTATGCACACTTCAAGCGAAAAATCTTGTTACAGAAAATAAAAGAACAAAATTTGACTTAATCTATCAAGATAAAACTATTGAGGTAAAGGCTTCAGTGGTTGGAAAATATAATATCTATAACATTTTAGGCCTAATTGGGACTTTAATTTCTTTAGGCTATCAAATAGAAGATGTTAACCCAATATTAAAAATCTTGGACCCGGTTCCTGGAAGAGCGGAAGTATTAGAGACTGGTCTGGATAATTGCCCCAAAGTTATTATAGATTACGCTCATACTCCCGATGCCCTTAAAAATATCCTAGACTCTTTAAAATCATCAAAATATAAACATTTAAATATTGTTTTTGGATGCGGGGGTGATAGAGACAAAGGGAAAAGAAAAGAAATGGCAGCTATTGTTAATCAATATGCAGATTTTGTAGTTGTAACCTCTGATAACCCAAGAAATGAAGAGCCAAAGAGAATAATTGATGATATTTGTCAGAATTTAATTATTCCAAATATAGCTATAGAAGATAGAGATGAGGCAATTAAAGAAGTTTTAAAAAAGGCGGATATTGATGATTTAATTCTTATTGCAGGAAAGGGACATGAGACATATCAAGAAATAAAAGGGGTTAGAAACGATTTTTCAGATAAATTAATAGCAAAAAAATATGTAATCAAATTCTTTGGAGCAGAAAATTAATATTACATTAAAAAAGATTATAGAAATTACAAAAGGTTCTTTTGCGGGCTCAGCAGAGTCTTTAGAAAGTAAGATTTCCTCTATTACGATAGACTCAAGAAGTAAAAAACAATCCGACTTATATATTGCAATAATAGGAAAAAGTCATGACGGGAATCAATTTACAGAAGAAGCGTTGAGCAATGGTATTAGATTTGCAATTATTTCTAATCCTGCATTTCATTCAAAAAAAACTATTTTAGTAGAAAATGGGAAAACAGCATTAACAAATATCGCTTTATTTCTTAGAGATCAAATTAAACCAAAAATAATTGCAATTACAGGAAGTAATGGAAAAACTTCAACAAAAGAGATACTTGTTTCAATTATGAATAATTATTTAGGCCAGGATAAATTGTTATATACGGTAGGTAATTTTAATAATGACATTGGTTTACCGCTTACACTTTTGAATCTGAAGGATAGCCATAGTCATGCTGTATTAGAGTTAGGTATGAACCATGCTGGAGAAATTGCTGAACTTACAGAAATCGCGAAACCTCATATTGCTCTAATTACTAATATTGGCGAAGCTCACATTCAAAATTTTGAATCTAAAGACAATATTGCAGAAGCAAAGAAAGAGCTTCTAAATAATTCGGATCAACTTGAAACTTCTATATTACCCAGAGATGATGATTATTACCAATTTTTAGTTAAAGATAAAAAAAACTTAAAGCAAATAACGTTTGGTTTCACAAAAGAAGCAACTATAAATTGTAAAGTATTAGATGAGCAAACAATAACAATTTTCACTCCCAAAGAAAGTTTTGACGTCAAAATAAATTTATTAGGCAAACATAATATAAGTAATATTCTTGCTGCTTGCGCCTGTAGTTATGCTCTAGATATACCTATAAATATAATGAAAGAAGGAATAGAGGTAATTAAACCATTTCCTGGCAGGCTTGAGATTATGGATAGCAGCAGGGGGGCAATTATAATTAATGACAGCTATAACGCTAATCCAAGCTCGATGAGAGGGGCTATAGATGTTTTAGCATCAATGAAGGGAACAAAAATTTTAGTTATTGGAGATATGGCTGAACTCGGAAATAATACAAATAAGTATCATCAAGAGTTAGGTGATTATATTAAAACATCTCAAATAGACTTTACTTTGGCTGTTGGAAGACATACAAAAATAACTATGCAACAATTAGATAAGAATAAATTTTGGTTTGACTCGAAAGAAGCTCTTTTAAGTAAACTATTAAAGATAATAGATTCTAAATCAATTATATTAGTTAAAGGTTCTCGATTTATGAGAATGGAAGAAGTTGTTAGTAAAATTATTTTATAGGAAATAAAAAATGTTATTGGAATTATTTAGGTGGTTGTCTTCAGATATCCAAGGATTTAATGTATTTAATTACATTTCTCTGAGAGCTGTATTAGCCGTTATTACTTCTTTATTAATTTCATGTTGTTTTGGTGGTTGGTTTATTAAGAAATTAGGAGAATACAATCTAGGCCAATATATTAGAGATGATGGACCAGAAGGTCATCTTATTAAATCCGGAACTCCGACAATGGGAGGAGGTTTAATATTAATTTCAATAATTATTTCAACATTACTATGGGCTGATCTTAGTAATTCTTACATTTGGCTTTTACTTATTGTGACTACTTCTTTTGGGTTAATAGGTTTAATTGATGACATTAGTAAGATTCAGAAGAAAAAAGGCGATGGGCTTACAGCATTTCAGAAAATTATACTGCAATCAATTATTGGTATTGGTGTTGCGTGTTATTTATTTTTTTCAGCTGGGACCCCTCAAGAAACAGAGCTATTAATCCCATTTTTCAAAAATTTAAGTTTACCTTTAGGAGCATTAACTTTTATTAGTCTTAGTTACTTAGTAGTAGTAGGAAGCAGTAATGCTGTTAACTTAACTGATGGCCTTGATGGATTGGCTATTATGCCAGCTGTAATGGTAATAAGTGCATTGGGAATTTTTGCGTATGTTGGGGGCAATATAATTTTTGCAAATTACCTCAGTATTCCATATATACAAGGAGCGGGTGAACTGACTGTATTTTGCGCTGCACTAGTTGGTGCCGGCCTAGGTTTTCTTTGGTTTAATGCATATCCAGCAGAAGTATTTATGGGAGATTTAGGTTCTTTATCAATAGGGGCTGCAATGGGAACGCTCGCAGTGATTGTAAGACAAGAAATTATTTTAATGATTATGGCTGGAATTTTTGTGGTGGAAACATTTTCAGTAGCAATTCAAGTGGGTTACTTTAGATATACAAAGAAAAGATTTGGAAAAGGAAAGCGGATTTTCTTAATGGCTCCGCTTCATCATCACTATGAAAAAAAAGGCTGGAGAGAAACCCAAGTTGTTGTGAGATTTTGGATTATCACCATGATACTTGTTCTTATTGGTCTAGCTAGTCTAAAGATTCGTTAATGAATGAAAACATCAATCATGTATTAATTTTAGGCTGTGGACAAACAGGCTTATCAATTGCTAGACATTTAAATAATAATATAAAAATATCTTTCTATGATGAAAGTAAAATAGCTTTGGATAATGCTAGAAATCTATTTGGTACAAAAAAAAATTTATATTTTTCTGGTGACTTAAAAGAAGTATTTTTTGATGCTGTAGATTGTGTTGCAATTAGCCCTGGAGTGGATCCTAGACAGCCAATAATCAAAAAAATAATAAAAAATGGAATTCCCTTTCATAATGATATTTCATTATTTTTTGAGAAAAATCATTTATTAGAAACAAAAGTAATTGCTGTGACAGGTACAAATGGGAAAACTACTGTTTGCTCAATGATCGAACAAATAGCCCTGGAATCAGGATTAAAAGCAAAAGCAGTGGGTAATATAGGGCTTTCAATATTAGATATAGATCAAGTAGACACTCTAGATGTTTTAATTATTGAATTATCAAGTTTTCAACTTGAGATACTGAATAATGGCAAAATTGATGTAGGAGTTATTCTAAATATCTCAGATGATCACATGGATAGATATAATTCATTCACACAATATTTTCAAGCAAAAGCGAGATTGTTTGACGTATCAAAAATTAATATTATTAATCGAGATGATGACAAATTGGATGCTTTAAAGCATAAAGCAAATTTATCTTTTGGTATTTCAGAATCTCATAATAAAGAAGATTATATTTTGACCAATAACCATTCTGAATTTTGTGTTGAAAGAGGGGATGAGTTCACTATTGAATTAAGCGACCTAAAACTAATAGGGGAACATAATAAATTAAATATTATGGCTGCAATTGCATGTATACAATCTGCTTTTCCTAAATTTAATGATTTTAAAATTAATAATTTAAAAGGTGTTCATCATAGACTAGAGTGGGTAAAAAATAGGAAAGGCATTGATTTTTATAATGACTCAAAAGCAACCAATGTAAATGCAACAATTACAGCTTTAAAAAGTTTCGATAAGAAAAATATCTTTTTAATTGCTGGGGGTGATAGTAAGAATCAAATTTTGAAACCCTTAGCGAAATATTTAAAGCAGAAGGTGTCAGCTCTTTACTTGATTGGTCAGGATGCACATATATTTGAAGAAAACTTTAGTATTATAAATCCACTTAAAATTACTAACCATAAGTTGATGAAAGATGCAGTTTTATTAGCTTATAAAGATGCAGAGGCCGGGGATATTGTTTTACTATCTCCTGCATGTGCAAGCTATGATATGTATAAAAATTACAAAGAGCGCGGAGATGAATATAAATCTATTGTGGAAAAATTATAAAACATGAAGCTTTTTTCTTCTCAAAAGAATTATAACCTTCCAATTTATGATTACGGCTTAATATGGGCTGTTCTTTTACTTTTGGGTATTGGTTTAGTCATGGTGTATTCGGCATCAATTGAATTAGCTGCAGGACAGCAGAAATACCAATTTCAACATTATTATTTTTTAATTAGACAGTCAGCGTATTTCCTAATCGCTTTTATTTGTGGATACATTACATTCTTAATTCCAGTTTACTTTTGGCAACGATGGGCACCTTATCTTTTCTTAATAGGGGTAGTTCTTTTGATCTTAGTTTTATTTGTTGGCCTAGAAAGGAATAATAGCCAAAGGTGGCTTTCATTAGGAGTTGTAAATTTGCAACCAACAGAGCTCGTTAAGCTTTTTACGGTTATGTATGCATCTGATTATGTTTTAAGAAAATCAAAGCAAATGAGAACTATTGTTAAAGGATTTTTACCTATACTGGCGGTGATGATTTTTACTGGATTTTTGGTAAGATTAGAGCCTGATTTCGGCGCTCTAATTGTGATTACCGCAATCGCAATGGGTATACTTTTTTTAGGTGGTTTGACCTTAAGAGTTATCCTAAGTTTAGCAATACTAGCTCCATTCGGAGTTTGGGGAGCAATAGCAATAATGGCTCCATATCAACTGAAAAGAATTCTAGCGTTTAGCGATCCTTGGTCCCCAGAACATATATTAGGTGGAGGTTATCAGATTACACAAGCACAGATGGCTTTTGGTAATGGTGGGTTTTTTGGAGTAGGGGTGGGGAATAGTTCTGCAAAGGTTCATTTTTTGCCTGAAGCACATACAGATTTTCTCATGGCAATTATTGGAGAAGAATTTGGTTTATTTGGAGTTAGCATTGTTATAGGTTTATTTGCATTTCTAGTAGTAAGAATGTTCGGGATTGCGAAGGAGTCAATTAAAAATAATAGACATTTTGCAGCTTTAATGGCGCAAGGAATAGCTATATGGTTTGCGATTCAGTGCACCATTAATATAGCTGTGAATCTAGGATTATTTCCTACTAAAGGTTTAACGCTGCCATTACTATCTTTTGGCGGCAGTAGTATTTTAGTGAGTATTATTGCAATCGCTATTGTACTTAGAATTGATCATGAAAATAGAAGAAATTTACGGGGGCAACATTACAATAAATAAATTTAAGATTATGGTTGTAGCTGCCGGGACAGGGGGTCACATATACCCAGGCCTTGCAATTGCAGAGTATTTTATAGCCAAAGCTCATCCTGTTTCATGGGTGGGGACGCCTAAAGGCATGGAAAATAGTTTAGTAGATAAATATAAGGTTCCTTTTTTTTCAATAAGTATTTCTGGAATTAGAGGTAAAGGTGTTTTGCCCTGGCTAGGTTTGCCATTTATACTTTTAGTATCAATAGTTCAGTCTATTAAAATATTAATGACTGATAAACCAAATTTTGTAATAATAATGGGTGGCTATGTAGGAATCCCAATGGCAATTGCATCTAAACTGCTTAGAATCCATTTAATTATTCATGAACAGAATGCGATACCTGGATTGGCAAATAAAGTAATTTCGAAGGTTGCTAATCAGATATTTTGTGGATTTGAAAATAGCTTAAAAGGAAAAGTAATAGGAAATCCAATAAGAAAATCAATATCTAACATTAGAAACCCTCAACAAAGATTTCAAAATAAAATAGGGCCTTTAAAAATTCTTATATTGGGAGGGAGTCTAGGGGCAAGTGCTTTTAATAAATTATTACCACCAATATTACATAAATTAAGCTTACAGAATCAAATAGAAGTTATTCATCAATCAGGGGAAAAGCATTATGAGGAATTAGTTAGAACATATTTGAATTTAGCGAATGGTGTTGTAAAAGGTCCACCCTGGCTCTTAGGAAAAGAAAAATTTATATACGATATTGAGGAAAAATATGAATGGGCTGATATTGTTATTGCTAGATCTGGAGCACTTACTATTTCAGAATTTATTGAAGCAGGTATTGCTTCAATATTGATACCTTTTCCGTATGCTGTTGATAATCATCAGTATCATAATGGAAAAATATTAGAAGATAAAAAAGCAGCTTACATTATTAATGAGAATGAAATTGAGAATAAACTTTTACAAATCCTTTTAAAAATAAATAGAAAAGAATGTTTTTTGATGGCTTTGAGAGCACAAAAGAATAAATTAAGTTCGAATGTAGCTCATAAAATATATTCATATTGTAAAGAAATAGTTAATGAAAAATAAAATAAAAAATATTCATTTTGTAGGAATTGGTGGCTCTGGAATGAGTGGAATTGCTGAGGTTATGCATAATTTAAAATTTAATGTGCAAGGTTCAGATCTTAGTAATTCAGAAGTAATTCAACGCTTAAAAAAAATAGGGATAAAAGTTTTTAGCAAACATTTAGAAAAAAATATTAATCGAATTGACGTGCTTGTTGTTTCAGCTGCAATCTCAAGGCAGAACCCTGAAGTTAAAGCTGCAATTGATCAAAAAATACCAATTATTCCAAGAGCTGAAATGTTGTCTGAATTAATGAGGTTTAAAAAAGGTATTGCAGTTGCTGGAACTCATGGGAAAACCACAACAACTAGTTTAATCGCATCAATACTTTCCAAAGGAAAGCTTGACCCAACTTATGTAATTGGCGGCAGGTTGAATTCAATGAATACGAATGCAAAGCTTGGTAGCAGCGATTTAATGGTTGTTGAAGCTGATGAATCCGATGCATCATTTCTTCATTTAAATCCTGTGAATGCAATAATTACTAACATTGATAATGATCATTTGGGAACTTATCAAAACAAATTTGAGAACTTAAAACAAACATATATAGATTTTGCACATCAAGTACCATTTTATGGAACTATTTTTTTATGCGCAGATGATCATCATGTTAAAAGTATTATCTCAAAAATATCAAGGCCAATAGTCACTTACGGCTTATCAAGTAAAGTTGATATTCAAGCTGTAAATATAAAGTGCGAAGAAAATAGGACGAATTTTAGGGTAATAGATAACAAATACAATCATAATGAATTTGATATCTTAATCAATTTTCCCGGCGATCATTTTGTAAGAAATACTTTGGCAGCAATTTCAATAGCTTTGGAATACGGTGTTTCAAAAAATAATATACAAAGTGCTTTAGCTAATTTCGAAGGCGTATCAAGAAGGTATGAAATTTATAATAATATTTTAATAAAACATAAGACAATTAAGGTTATAGATGATTATGGACACCATCCAACAGAAATTGAAGCAGTATTAAAAGCCACAAAAAAAGGATTTAAAAATAAGAAAGTTAATCTAGTTTTTCAACCACATCGATTTTCTAGAACTAGAGATTGTTATGAAGATTTTATAAGAGTTCTAAAAATTCCAGATAGAGTTTTTCTTTTTGATATTTATTCAGCTGGGGAGGCTGATATTAAAAATATTTCAACCACGACTCTAATGAAATCTTTAAAGCATCCCGCAATGCATTATTTGCCTAATTTCAAGGAGGCAAAGAATATTATATTTGATCTAATTGAAGATGATTCAATTCTCATAATAATGGGTGCTGGGTCAATCGGTAATTTTACTCAACAAATTATTGTAAAATAAAATATGAATAAAAATACTATTTATCAAAATGTAGAATTAAAAAACTTTAACAGTTGGAAAGTTGGTGGAAAAGCAGAGCAGTTCTTAATTTGTAATGACAAAAATACTCTTTCTTTATATATAAAAACAAAAAAAATTAAACCACCAATTACATTTCTTGGTCTTGGTTCTAATTTACTCATTCGTGATGGAGGGGTTAAAGGAACTGTAGTTGTTACGCATGGTGGGTTAAGTAAAATAAATAAAGATAAAGATTTAATTTACGCAGAAGCCGGAGTAAGTTGTTCGAAATTATCAAAATTTTCAGCTAAAGAAGGTTTTGTTAATTCAGCTTTTTTTGCAGGAATTCCAGGAACAGTTGGTGGTGCTTTAGCTATGAATGCAGGTTGTTATGGTTCCGAGACGTGGGATTATGTTCATAAAGTATTGATGATTAATTTGAATGGTGATCAAGTTATGAGAAATAAATCAGATTTTGAAATTAACTACCGACAAGTAAAAAAAGATAATAAAGATGAAAGTTTTCTTGCTGCTTGGCTTAAGTTTCCAGAAGGTAATAAAGAAGATGCTGAAAAAAAAATAAAAGAACTATTAGCGCATAGAAAAAATACTCAACCTTTAAATTGGTCAACAGCTGGTTCAACTTTTCGAAACCCTAAAGATAACTTCGCTGCAAAATTAATTGAAGATTGTGGATTGAAAGGCTATCAAATTGGTGGGGCACAAGTTTCAGAAAAACATGCAAATTTTATAATTAATCTAGGAAATGCTAGCGCTTTAGATATTGAAAATATAATAACCTATATTCAGAAAGTTGTTTTTGAAAAGAAAAATATTCAATTACTAAGGGAAATAAAAATAATCGGAGAGGAAATTGGAAGCTAGCAACTTTGGAAAGGTAGCTGTATTAATGGGTGGCACATCAAATGAAAGAGATATTTCATTAGAGAGTGGTGAAGCAGTTTTGGACGCACTTCATAGGAAGAAGGTAGCTGCTATAGCGATTGATCCGAAAAAAGATAATTTAGAACAATTAGAAAGTTTTAATAGAGCTTTTATTTGTCTTCATGGAAAAGGTGGTGAAGATGGCGAAATTCAAATTTTTCTTGAAGGTATAAATGTACCTTATACTGGAAGCGGTATTCTTTCCTCGTCGTTAGCGATGGATAAATTTAAAAGTAAAACAATTTGGAATTCAAAAAATATTAGTACCCCTGATTTTATGCAGGTTAATCATGCAGATGATTTTAAGGAGGCCTCTAGTCTTTGTGGATTACCTTTTTTTATTAAGCCAGCAAATTCAGGTTCAAGCATTGGAATAGCAATAATAAATAATGAGAAAGATTTTATTCTTGCTTTTGAAGAAGCGTACAAAATTGATAAAGTTGTTATTGTAGAATCTTTTGTTGTTGGCAATGAATATACGATACCAATTATTCATAATAAACCATTTCCTATTGTTGAGATTAAATCTAAAACAGAGTTTTATGATTATGAAGCTAAATATTTAAGGGGTGACACTGAGTTTATTTGTCCAGCCGATATAGCTTTACCTTTGGTCGAAGATATTAATAAATTATGTATAAATGCATTTAATGAAATTGGTTGTGATGGTTGGGGTCGAGTTGATTTTATAATTGATAAAAATAAAAAAATTCATATTATTGAGATTAATACAGTTCCTGGAATGACAAGCCACAGTCTAGTACCAATGTCTGCAAGATATGCAGGAGTGGAATTTGATGATTTAGTAATGATGATATTAGAGACATCAAATGCTTAATAGCCAAGGATCAATTAAAAAAGCAACAACTTTTGTATATGCATTAATATTTATAACTTTTATTTTTTTATGTTACCAGCTAATGACGAGTTCAAATTTTCCCATAAATGAAATAGGGATAAAAGGAGAGTATGAAAATGTTAACAAGAGCCAAGTCGATTTAATTAAAAATAAATATATAAAAAAGAATTTTTTTGCTGTAAATCTTGAAGAAACAAGAGAGGCTTTTAAGAAATTACCTTGGATAAGGGATGTAAGCATTAGAAGAGATTGGAATAAATTTGGTTTACTAGTTGAAATTGAATCCCATAAACCAATTGCTAGATGGAGTAGTAGAGGACTGGTTAATAGCTATGGCGAGATATTTCACGCTGCTTATGAAGATAATTTACCATTATTTGTAGGGCCAGATGAGTTTGTTGAGGAAATGTCAGTAAAATACTATCAAATAAATAAAATTCTTGAGAAAGAGTTGATGCAAATTGGTACAATTTCATTATCAAATAGATTATCTTGGGAAATTTATACGAATAATAATATGCGATTCTTTCTGGGTAAAGAAAATGGGAATAATATTGTTAAGAAATTAAATGCGTTAATAGAAAATTATCAATTTATTTTATCTGAGTCAAAAAGTAGAATCGAGTATGTAGATTTAAGATATAAAGACGGATTTGCAATAAAGAAATTGAATGAAAAATTATATAAAACAAATAAAGAAAAAAAGACTACCTTATGAATAATGTCATATCGCCAATATTAAAAAGTAAAAAAGACCAGAACAATATGATTTCGGCTCTTGATATAGGTACCTCAAAGGTTGTTGTAATAGTTGCTGAACTGCAGCCTGATGGCATCTTAAAAATTATTGGTAAAGGTCAGCACGTTTCAAAAGGATTAAAAAAAGGTGTTGTTATTAATATTGAACATACAATGCAAGCAATACAGAGAGCTGTTGAGGAAGCGGAATTAATGGCAGATTGTAAAATAACCGAGGTGTATACCGGAATTGCTGGAAGTCATATCAAAAGTTTAAATTCACATGGTATGGTAAAAATTAAAGATGATGAGGTAACCCAAATGGATGTTGATCGAGTTCGGGAAACTGCTGAGGCCATTAGCCTCCCGGCTGACCAAGAAGTTTTACATGCTTTAGACCAAGAATATATTATTGATGATCAACAAGGTATAAAAGAACCTTTAGAGATGAGTGGGATGAAGCTTAATGTTAAGGTACATATTATTTCTGGTTCAATTGCGGCACGCCAAAATATTATTAAATGTATTAAACGTTGTGGTTTAGAAGTAACCCATTTAGTTTTTCAGCCTTTAGCATCAAGTGCAGCTGTTTTAACTGAGGATGAAAAAGAATTAGGTGTGTGTTTGTTAGATATTGGAGGGGGCACTACAGATATTGCTGTTATTAAGAATGGCGCATTTCAACATACTGCAGTGATTCCAATTGCCGGAGACCAAATAACTAATGATATTGCTACTGCTTTTCATACCACAATTCAATCCGCAGGGGATATTAAAGAAACATATGGGTGTGCAATACCAAGCTTAGCATCTACGAATTATGAAGAAATTGAAATATCTCTTGTAGATGGGCAACCACCAAAAAAGATTACTACACAAGCATTAGCCCAAGTTATTGAGCCGAGAATTGAAGAGCTTTTTGAAAAAATCCAAAATGAAATAAATAGGAGTCGAATGGGAAGTACTATTTCTTCAGGTATTGTTATTACTGGCGGCTCCTCAATGTTAAATGGGATGATTGAGTTAGGGGAGAAAATATTTAATATGCCTGTTAGAATCGGAATACCTAGAGATATTGATGGTCTTTTACAGGTTGTAGAGAACCCAAGATATTCTACTGGAGTAGGCTTATTAATTATGGGCAAGAATGATTTACAAAACAGTATGAATAAGGCAGGTTCAAGAAGCTCTATTGGTCATATTCTAAAAAGAGCAAAAATGTGGTTTCAGGGAAACTTTTAATACGATATGGGGTAATTTATGTTTGAAGTCGTAGAAGGAAAAAAACAAAAAGCCATTATTAAGGTTATGGGTGTTGGTGGATGCGGAGGAAATGCTGTTGACTATATGATTGAAAAGAATGTCATGGGTGTTGAGTTTATTTGTGCAAATACTGATCTCCAATCATTAAGGAAGAGTCAAGCAAATACTATTGTTCAGATTGGGGAGATATTAACTCAAGGTTTAGGTGCGGGCGCCCGACCAGACAAAGGAAAGCAGGCTGCATTAGATGATAAAGATAAAATAATCGAAGCTCTTGAGGGGGCAGATATGCTCTTTATTGCTGCTGGAATGGGTGGGGGAACTGGAACTGGAGCAACTCCTGTTATAGCTCAAATTGCCAAAGAGCTAGGTATTTTAACTGTTGCTGTTGTAACAAAACCTTTTAATTTTGAAGGTAGAAGAGTTCAAGTTGCCAATGATGGGATAGATGAGCTTGTAAACCATGTTGATTCACTTATTACAATACCAAATGAAAAATTAATGGGGGTTTTAGGTCCAGATGTAACTTTTGTAGATGCATTCGGAGCCGCAAATGATGTTTTATATAGTGCTGTATTAGGTATTGTTGAAATTATAAATAACCCAGGATTAATTAATGTAGATTTTGCCGACGTTAAAACAGTTATGAGTGAGATGGGTATGGCAATGATTGGCTCAGAGACTGCAGAGGGTTCAGATAGGGCAGCTATTGCTACAAAACAAGTTGTTGCATGCCCTTTATTAGAAGATGTTAATCTTAATAACGCTAAAGGAATGTTGGTGAATATTTCTGCAAGTAGTGATTTTAAAATGAAAGAATATCATGAGGTAATGAATATAATTAAACAATATGCTGCAGAAAATGCACATGTAATAGTTGGAAATGTAATAGATGATGCAATGGGAAATCATATTAGAGTTACTATGGTTGCTACAGGGTTAGCTTATCTAAAAGAAGAAGAAAAATTAAATTTAGCAAATGATACAAATCAAAATAATCGTGATGTTATGACTGAATTTGTTTATAAGCCTGCAGAATTAGATGGAGATAGTAAAGAGACTCAAGAAATTTTAGAAGGTAATGATGGAGATAACCCAAGTGTATTTGGATCTAACACGCCTGATGGAAATGATTTCGAAGAGGTAATAATGTCGGATGAAGAAGAATATGATATTCCATCCTTTATGAGAAGAAAAAAGTAAATGATTTTTCAAAGATCAATAAAAAATGAAGTAAGTGCTGTTGGAGTAGGTCTTCATTCCGGGAAAAAAGTTCGAATTGTATTAAAGCCAACTAAAGAAAATAGTGGAATAATTTTTAAAAGAACCGATATTAAGATTCCAGTTGAAATAAAAGTTGAGCCTCAAGCCGTAAAAGAAACTCGTCTATCATCAACGATTGGGAAAGATAAATTCAAGATTTCAACAGTTGAGCATCTGATGTCTGCTTTATCTGCTTCAGGTATAGATAATATTTTAATTGAAGTTGATGGTTCAGAAATACCTATTATGGACGGAAGCTCTATTCCATTTATTTACCTAATAAACTCTGCAATGATATATGAACAATCAAAATTGAAAAAATTTGCTGTAATTAAAGATTTAATTAAAGTTGAAGATGGTGAAAAATTTGCTAAATTTGAACCTTATAATGGATTTTTAGTTGATTTCACAATTGATTTTCCTCACCCAGCTTTCAAAGAGGAAAACAGTCGGGTCGAAATAGATTTCTTTAAAGATTCTTATGTAAATCATATTAGTAGAGCAAGGACATTTGGATTTATGCAAGAAGTAGAATATCTAAGATCAAATGGTTTAGCTCGAGGAGGCTCATTAGATAATGCTATTGTTTTAGATGAATATAAGATTCTAAACGATGAGGGCTTAAGATATTCGGATGAATTTGTTCGACATAAAATTTTAGATGCAATCGGTGATTTATATATGATCGGAATGCCTATTATCGGTAAGTTCACAGCATACAAATCAGGACATGAGCTTAATAATAAATTACTTAGGTTGATGTTGAAGCAAAAATCCAAGTGGGCAATAGAGCATTTAGATCTTGAGAATGAAAAAACTGCTTCTTTAGCAAGCGATTATGCCAAAGATAAAAATGATCTTGGGAATAAACATTTAGAAACATTTCAATGATATTTATTAAATTAAGTATTTTTATATCGTGTATTTTTTTTGCTGTGATGATTGCTTGTTTTCTTTATACTAAAAATAAAAAATATTTATTTTTAGCTAGAGCCGTTATTAATTATTTAATTTCTTTAGTACTTATTATTGCAGTTATTTACTTTTCTCTAAGGTACCTTCATTTATAGAACAATGAAAGTTATCTCTATATTTGGTGGAACTGGATTTATTGGCAGCGAACTAGTTAAGCAATTACGTAAAATGCCTGTTGAGATTAGATTGTTTGTTCGGAAGAAGAAATTTGATGAATTATTTAATAACCTTAATAGAAATCAGACACATCATCGGATTTCGTTATTCGAATTTACCTCAGGAATAAACTTATTAAATGATCTTAAAGGTACAGATGTAATAATCAATCTAGTTGGAATACTTCATGAGTCTAGAAGTATTAAATTTCCTATAGCACATGAAGATTATGTTACTAAGTTGGTAAATTCTGCGTTAAAACTAAAAATAAAAAGAATGATTCATATAAGCGCATTAGGCGTAAACAAAATTCCATCAAGCAAGTACTTAGATTCGAAATATAAAACTGAGCTTATTATAAAAAATAAATTTAAGGGGCATAAATGGACGATACTAAGACCTTCGATTGTATTTGGACCCCATGATAAATTTATTAATTTATTTAAAAGTATAGTTCGGTTTTTACCTGTAATATTTTTAGTATCACCAAAAGCAGAATTTCAACCGATTCATTTGGATGATCTAGTGGATATAATGATAAAAAGCATTGACGATAAAAAAACTTATAAGAAAGTTTTTAATTTAGGTGGCCCTAAAAAATTTACTTTTTATGAGATTATTAAGTTAATAACTATATGTGATAAAAAGCGCAATATTGTTATCGGTTTAAATAAGACAATGTCTTATTTATTTGTTAGATTATTACAGCTATCACCAATAAAAATTATTACAACAGATAATTTGAAATCAATGGAGACTAGCAATACAGTGAAGGTTAATGATGCATATAACTTTAAATCTTCTTTAAAAGAATTACCTACTTATTTAATTAACTATAAACAACATTAATTTATGAAAATCTATTTAGTTGGTGGTGCTGTCAGAAATAAAATATTGGGCATTCCAGTCAAGGATAAAGATTATTTAGTTGTAGGCAGCACCCCTGAAGAAATGATTAAATTAGGTTACAAACCTATTGGAAAAGATTTCCCTGTATTTTTACACCCCAAAACTAAAGAAGAATATGCGCTTGCAAGAACAGAGAGGAAAGTGGGTAAGGGCTATCATGGCTTTAAATTTTATACATCCCCTGATATAACTCTTGAGGAAGACCTAAAGAGAAGAGATATTACGATAAATGCAATAGCTGAAGATAAGGATGGGAATATCTATGATCCATATAATGGTGTAGATGACATCAAAAATAAAGTAATCCGACATGTCAGCAATGCTTTTATTGAGGATCCCTTAAGGATTTTGAGGGTAGCTAGATTCGCGGCATTAGATAATCAATTTTATGTTCAGGAAGGAACTTTAGCCTTAATGAAAAAAATGGTATCAAGTGGCGAGCTAAAATCTTTATCAGTAGAGCGAGTGGTAGCGGAGATGAACAAAGGATTAGAAGGTGAGAATCCAGATATTATGCTTCATTACCTTTGTGAATGTGGAGCTTTGAATGAAATTTTTCCTGGACTTAATCCTATCCAAGATTTATCCGAGGACTTTGTTAGCTTAGGTATAGTAATGAAGGCAAATCCCAGCCCTTTGATGGCTGAATCCAAACTTATCATGTTGTTATTGGTTCCATACTTTGGTAAGCATTATTTATCTGAGGCCCATAAAGATATGTTGGAACAACAGGAACACTTATTAGAATACTTAAAAATCTCGAGTATATCTCATAAAATATTTAAGAGTATTAAAGATGAAGAGTCAAACCTTAAAGATTTCTTATCATTAAGGCCAAAAGATAAATTAGATTGTTTATATCGCCTTGATTTTTTTAGACGCCCAAATATCATTTTTGAGATTTTGAATATCATTTCACTCCTTTATAAAGCATTTGAAATAATGAATTCAATAGATGAAGATATTAAGAAATTCCTAGATCTTTTTGCTGATGAATTAAATCAATTAAAAAGTGAGGTAGACCTCTCAAATTCTGGGGAGGAAATTAAAAAGTTGATATACCAAGAAAGACTTTCTGTACTTAAAAGAATTAGTTAGTGATTAAATCACTTAGTTTAGATATTTTCTTATCAATATATGAAGGACTTTCTTCTTCATTAGTTAGCCATATTGTAGATAATCCGAATTGATTAGCTGTTTCAAGATTCTCTTTTACATCATCCACAAAATAAGCTTTTTTAATTTTATATTTCTTTAAAAAAAATTCCATTGAAATCGCGCTTGGCTTCGCTCTAAAATTGGAATCTTCTATACTAAAGAGCCCATCAAAGTAATCTTCAATCTGACATATCTTAAGTACTTTATTTGCATAATTCCTAGGTGCATTTGTATAAAGTATTTTTTGTCCATTTATTGAAGATAATACTTTTATTAAGTCTAGCATCGGCACAACTAATTTTTCAAAATTTATAAGTGTATGTGTCTCTTCTAAGAATTTGGTTGGGTTTATTTTATGGTGCTTAATTAACCCCTCTAATGTAGCTCCATATTGGTTCCAATATTTTTGTCTTAGTTCATCAGCTTCTGTAAGATTAATTTTTACTGCTTTACTGATGTATTGATTAATTTTTTGATTAATTACAGGAAATATTTTTTTTTGCGCATCATGCAATGTATTATCAAGATCGAATATCCATGTATATTCCAAATTACTGATCCTTAATTAGTGTGCCAACACCTTGATCAGTTAATATTTCTAGTAATAATGCATGCTCAACTCTCCCATCAATAATATGCACAGTATTAACTTTATGTTTAGCAGCATGAACCGCAGAGTTTATTTTAGGAAGCATACCATCGGATATGATGCCCTCATTTATTAGTTTTTTAATTTCTTTTGGAATTAGACCTGTGATTAGATTATTTTTTTTATCTAAAACGCCTTTTGTATTAGTCATTAACACTAATTTTTCAGCATTTAAAACCTCTGCAAATTTTGAAGCTACAACATCAGCATTAATATTGTAAATTTTATTATCGCTACCTATTCCAATGGGGGCAATGATTGGAATGATTCCATCATCTGTAAGGTGCTTCATAAAAGATGGGTCGATACTTACTATTTCACCCACATAACCAAGATCAATTGATTTTTCTTGCACTTGTAATTTTTTAGCTTTGATAATCTCTATAGTTTCCCTATTGCTATAGCTATTAGCATCCCCACCATTTTCTTTGATTAGCGTTACAATTTGTTTATTGATGTCATTTAAGACATTTGCAACTATTCCCATAGTTTCTTCATCAGTGACTCTTATACCTTGCTCAAATAAAGGTTTTTTTCCTAATTTATTAAGGGATTCATTAATTTGAGGCCCCCCACCATGAATAACTACCGGATTCATTCCAACTAATTTAAGGAGCACTACATCTTTAGCAAATGATTGCTTTAGTTTAGTGTCAACCATAGCATTACCACCAAATTTAATAACAATCGTTTTGCCAAAAAATTTTTTAATGTATGGAAGCGCCTCGCTTAAAACCTTTGATTTTTCGTTTGGAGTCATATTTTATAACCTTTTGATAAAGTATTTAGAGTTTCGTTCGGCAGTATAGGTTTTTTTTCTTTCGTCTGGCATAAATTTTCTATCTGTTAATGAGAAATTATTCTCGATAAACCAATGTTCTGATTGAGTTGTAAGTATAAATAAACTTTTTATGTTTTTGTTTAAGGCTGTTTGCTCACAAAATTTTAATAATTTTTTACCATAACCTAGATTTTGATAATTATCATGAATTGCAAAGCAAGCTACCTCTATTATTTCTCCATATTGGTACAAAGCGACTGTTCCAATTATATTGTGGTCATGCTCAATAACGTAAAATAAGTTTATATCTTTATCAATATTTCTATTTATCCTTCCAATAAGAATTCCTTCTTTTTCCAATGGCTCAATAATATTTACTATCTGATTGATATCTTTTATTGTTGCAGACCTAATATTCTGAAGGGAATATTCTGTCAAGATTGTCCCAGACCCTTTGTCTGTAAATATTTCCTCTATTACGGAGCCATCAATATTTCTATTTATTAAGTGTACTTTTTCAATATTATTCTTTATAGCATATAAACTACTTTTGAGAATATTGAAAGCATGATAAGAGATAAAGGGTGCATTTTCCGGATCTTCAATGTTTTCAATTAAATGTTTGGCCTTGGAAATAGTTAATTCTGGAATTAATTCACCACGAATATTTAAGATGCCATTTGCATTTATATAATAGATTAATTTTTCAGCTTTTATTGCTTGTGCAACATGAGCTGCAGTTTGTTCGTAAGATAGATTAAATATGTCTCCTATCGGCGAATAACCCAAGGGCGAAATAATTACAATTTCTCTATTAATTAATTTATTAGTTATTGCATTGGTATCAATTTTTCTAATCTGCCCTGTTAATTCCATATCTACCCCATCAATCACTCCTATTGGTCTTGCTGTTATGAAATTTCCACTTGATACCTTAATATTGCTATTAAGCATTGGTGAGTCTAAGATTCCTGAAGACAGAGTAGCTTCAATATTTGTTTTTATTGCCCCATTAACTTCAACTATATCATTTAGCATTTCTTTTTTTGTCACTCTAATATTTCTAATTAATCTCGTCTTTTTTGTTTCTCCTTTTAATTTATTATCAATTTGTGGCCTGATTCCATGGACTAAAATAATATTTATATTCATTGAGTGTAATAAGTTAATATCACAAGCGATAGATTTGAATTGGTTATCATCAATTACCTCGCCCCCAATAGCAATGACAAAGGTTTTATTATTAAACTGATTAATAAACTTTGCAGATAATCTGAAATTTTCGATGAAACTCCCGGGCTCACTAGTTAAATTATCTTGATAGGAATTTTTGTCAAAAAATATTAATGGGGAAACATTCAAGGCTAAAGATAATTTTTCAAGTAAATTAAAGCTTAAATTCAATTCACCTCGCTCAATTCTTGATAAATTACCAGGATCTAAACTTATATGCTTTGCTAAAATAGCAAGTGTCATCTTTTTTTCTTGGCGTAATTTTCTTAAAATTTGACCTGGTTTCATATTGTATTTTATACAGATATAATTAATATTTAGTTAATTATAAGCTAAATAATGTAATTTATACAATATCTCCATATTTATATTGTAAAATTGACAAGATAGATATAGGCGCAGTTTCTGTGCGAAGAATTCTTGGGCCTATTTTGATAGATAAAAAACCTTTTTTGATGGCAAATTCTAATTCTTGTTTTGTAAAATCACCTTCTGGACCAATTAAAACTTTTATATCTTGCTCTATATTAGGGCTAACTTTATTAAGAGATTGGGTTGCATCAGGACTTAAGATTATTTTAGTTTCATTGTCAGATTTCGTTACTTTTTCAAGGTATTTAATAATATTTTCTGGCTCGTGAATTTTAGGTATTTTAGCTCGCCCACATTGCTCACAAGCCGCTATAGATACCTGACGCCAGTGTAATATTTTTTTTTGTATTTTGTCATTTTTAATTTTCACTATACTTCTTTCACATATAATAGGCTGAATATCACTAATTCCTAGTTCGGTTGTTTTTTGAATAATCAAGTCCATTTTTTCATTTGAAGTTAGTGCTTGTAAAAGAGTTACTCTTAAATTTGATTCGTTTCCAACAATTTTCTTTGATTTAATTGAAACTTCAACTTGACGCTTACTTATGCTAATTACTTGTCCTGTGTAATCTAATCCATCTCCATTAAATAAAATTAATTGATCATTATTTTTCAAGCGCATTACTTTTAGTGCGTGGTGAACAGCAAAATCATCCATAACAATGGTTTCATTAATATTTATGGGTTTTGAATGGTAAAATCTATGCATAGTTAAAATTTTAAATAATTCATTAAATTAATTTAATGATACAGAATGGAGAAAAGAATTGGTTAGTTTAAATACACCATTATGTAATTTTGGGTGGAAGGCAAAGCCATTTAATTTATTAGGCGTTGACGATAAATCATGGACTCTTGATAAAGCCAAAGGTGAAAAGGGACTTTTAATAATGTTTATTTGTAATCATTGCCCTTATGTGAAGGCGATTCTTCCACGTTTAATTAATAATCTATCTGAATTAAATAAATATGGTATTAACTCAATTGCAATTTCTAGTAATGATGTTGTAAATTATCCTGAGGATTCATTTGAAGAAATGAAAAAATTATCAATTTTAAATAATTTTACTTTTCCCTACGTTTTTGATGAGTCTCAATCTGTTGCTAAGTCTTATGATGCAATTTGTACCCCAGATTTTTTTGGATTTAATAAAGAATTAGAGTTGCAATATCGTGGCCGATTCGATTCAACTGGAAAGGGTGATAAACCACCTGTGGGCAATCAAAAGGATTTATATGAGGCTATGAAATTAATTTCTGACACCCAAAAAGGCCCAGAAACTCAATTCTCAAGTATTGGTTGTTCATTAAAATGGAAAGAAGTCAATTAGAATTAAATTGTAGATATCTTGATTGAATGACTACTTTAGTGAATAATTCTAAGTTAAATTGAATAAAATATAAAGAAAGCCTGATTGGCTGTGTTAAAGAAATTAATTTTGGAGATTAAATAATGGCTACAAGACAAGATTTAGCAAATGCAATTCGAGCATTAGCAATGGATGCAGTTCAAAAAGCAAAGTCTGGACATCCAGGTGCTCCTATGGGTATGGCTGAGATTGGTGAGGTCCTTTGGAATCATCATTTAAGTCATAATCCAACTAACCCTGATTGGGCTAATCGTGATCGCTTTATTCTTTCAAACGGTCATGGATCAATGCTAATTTATTCACTCCTTCATCTAACTGGCTATGATCTCCCAATGAAAGAGATTGAAAGCTTTAGACAATTACATTCTAAATGTGCAGGCCATCCAGAATATGGTTATGCACCTGGTGTTGAAACAACAACTGGGCCATTAGGCCAAGGTATTAGTAATGCAGTAGGCTTCGCAATGGCAGAAAAACTTCTTGCTAATGAGTTTAATAAACCAGGACACGATATCGTAGATCATCATACTTATGTTTTTCTTGGTGATGGCTGCTTAATGGAAGGTGTTTCTCATGAAGCATGTGCGCTTGCTGGCACTTGGGGGCTTGGTAAATTAATCGCTTTTTGGGATGATAATGGTATCTCTATTGACGGACATATTGAAGGTTGGTATACCGACGATACTGCGAAACGATTTGAATCTTATGGTTGGCATGCAATAAGAGATGTTGATGGACATGATCCTGATGCTATTGAAAAAGCTATTCAAGAAGCCAAAAAAATAACGGATAAACCCACAATGATCTGTTGTAAAACGATTATTGGTAAAGGGTCACCAAATAAATCTGGTTCACATGATTGTCATGGAGCTGCTCTTGGTGAAGATGAAGTTGCTTTAGTGAGGAAGGAAATAGGATGGGACCACCCTCCTTTTGTTATTCCTCAGGATATTTATGATAGTTGGAACCAAAAAGATAAAGGACAAGCTAGAGAAGCTGCATGGAATACTAAATTTGATGCATATTCTAAAGAGTTTCCAGATTTAGCTTCTGAATTAAAGAGAAGAATGTCTAATGAGCTTCCAGCTAATTGGAAGAAAATTTCTGAGAGTCTTATTCAAGATGCAAATGCTAAAGCTGAAAAATCAGCAACAAGAAAGGCTTCCCAAAATGCGATTACATCCTTGGCGGAATTTTTACCAGAATTTGTTGGTGGCTCAGCAGATCTAACAGGATCAAATTTAACAAGCATCCCAAGTTTTGAGCATGTTAGCGGCAAAAAGCCAGGAAACTATATTTCATATGGTGTTCGAGAATTTGGTATGGCGGCTATTATGAATGGAATGGCTCTTCATGGGGGTATTTTACCTTTTGGAGGCACTTTCCATATGTTCACTGACTATATGCGGAATGGAATGAGGATGGCTGCATTGATGAAACAAAGAGTTATTTATGTTTTAACTCATGATTCAATTGGTCAGGGAGAAGATGGCCCAACTCATCAACCAATTGAAACAACATCAGGGCTTCGCTACATTCCTAGAATGGAAGTATGGCGTCCGTGTGATGCTACAGAAGTTTCGACTGCTTGGGTTGCTGCTGTTGAAAATTTAGAAAATCCAACAAGTTTGGTTTTAAGTCGTCAAGGCACAAGTTTTATTCCTAGAACAGCTGCACAAATAGCTGATATCAGGAAAGGCGGTTATGTTTTATCTGATAGTGATGGCAAGGCTGACGTTATAATTATTGCTACAGGATCTGAGGTAGGCTTAGCTATGGATTCACAAGCAGCGCTTAAAGACGATGGAGTAAATGCTCGAGTTGTATCGATGCCTTGTACGCATGCTTTTGATCGTCAAGAGGCAAAATATCAAGATAGCGTTCTTACACTAGGAGTTAAAAGAGTCTCTATTGAAGCTGGTGTAACAGATTTTTGGAAAAAATATGTTGGTCTAGATGGCGCATCTGTCGGAATAAATACATACGGTGAATCTGCTCCGGGTGGTGATTTATTCAAACATTTTGGATTTACTGTTGAGAATGTTGTTAAAACAGTAAAATCAATTATTTAGTATTTGTAATAAGGTCTTATTAATTTAAGATTAAGCTATTTTTAAGTACTAATGATTAATCTTAAAGTATTATATTGATTTATTAAGGCATCTTTAAAGGTGCCTTAATTTCTTGTGAGGAAGTTTAATGACTATAAATATTGCTATATCTGGGTTTGGAAGAATCGGTAGGTTAGTATTGAGAGCAATATACGAATCGAAAAGAACAGACGTTAAGGTAGTAGCCATCAATTGCAGTCGAGGTGATATTCAAAGTCATGCACACCTTATAAAATATGATACTGCACACGGTCGATTCGATGAGAAAGTTGAAACTACCGAGGATCATTTTATAATCAATGGCGATAAAATTAAATATCTTAATACTAGAAATCCGGAAGAGCTGGACTGGAAGGATTATAAAGTTGATGTAGTTTTGGAATGTACTGGTGCTTTCAGAGGAAAATCATCTAGTTATTTTCATATAGAGCAGGGTGCTAAAAAAGTATTAATTTCTGCACCAGGTGAAAAAGATGTTGATGCTACGATTGTTTATGGCGTTAATCATAATATTTTAAAATCTACAGATTTAGTAGTTTCAAATACATCCTGCACTACAAACGGTCTTGCTCCCATTGCCAAAGTTATTCAAGATCAGATTGGAATTGAGTCGGGGTTAATGAATACCATTCATTCATATACAAATGATCAAGCATTATTAGATAATATGCATGTTGATATTCGACGTGCGAGAGCTGCAGCAGCCTCAATGATTCCCTCCAAAACTGGAGCTGCCGCTGCAATAGGATTGGTGATTCCAGAGCTTATGGGAAAATTAGATGGAATTGCGATTCGTGTTCCAACTACTAACGTTTCATTAGTAGACCTCACATTTACACCATCAAAAAAAACTACTAAAGAAGAAGTAAATAAAATAATGCGAGAAGCGGCACAAGGAGCCCTTAAAGATATATTAGTCTACAATGACGAATCTTTAGTATCTGTTGATTTTAATCATACAGCAGCCTCAAGTTACTTTGACTCAACTCTTACAAAAGTAAGCGCAGATGGAAATTTAGTTAAAGTATTTGCTTGGTATGATAATGAATGGGGATTTAGTTGTCGTATGCTAGACACTGCCGTTGCTATGATGAATGCAAAATAAATCGTTTTGAATATAAATCGCATTAGTGATTTTGATCTAAAAGACAAGAAGGTTTTAATAAGAGCTGACTTAAATGTTCCGATTCGATCTGGAATAATTTCTTCAGAAAATAGAATTCAGGCATCACTACCAACTATTTTATACGCCATGAAAGAAGGCGCAAAGGTTATGGTGACTTCTCATCTTGGCAGACCGGATGAGGGTCATTTCTCACTTGAAGATTCTCTTGAACCAGTTGCCAAGTATTTAAGTAATTATTTAAATCAAACAGTCCCGTTAATTAAGAATTGGATTTCTGAACCATTTAATTTAGATTCTGGAAATTTAGCAATTCTTGAAAATTGTAGATTTAATATGGGGGAAAATAAAAACGATTCAACTTTATCTAAACAATATGCTGCTTTAGCTGATATTTTTGTAATGGATGCATTTGGAACAGCGCATAGAAAACAAGCATCAACTTATGGAGTAGCTGAATATTGCGAGCAGGTTTGTGCAGGAAAACTATTTTTAAGTGAATTAGAAGCTCTTAACAAAGTTCTTTTAGATCCACAGCTACCAATGGTTGCAATAGTAGGAGGAAGTAAAGTTTCTACAAAACTTAGCATCATAGATACCTTGTCTGATCAAGTTGATCAATTGATTTTAGGCGGAGGAATTGCTAATACCTTTTTAAAAGCCCAAGGTTTTAATATTGGAAAATCTTTATACGAAGAAGGTTTTATTCCATCAGCAAAAGCAATAATTAAAAAGCTAGAAAGTCGAGGTGCATCACTACCTATTGTTAGCGATGTTGTTTGTGGTAAAAAATTTGATGAAAATGAGCATGCTGTTATGAAGCATATTAGTGAGATAGAGTCCGATGATATGATTTTTGATCTTGGGACGGTTTCGATGGATGCAATAGTTGAGAAAATTAAGATAGCTAAGACTATTTTATGGAATGGCCCAATCGGCGTATTCGAATTTAAACAATTTTCAAAAGGTACTGAGTTATTAGCTCATGCAGTTGCAAATTCGTCTGCTTTTTCATTGGCTGGAGGCGGAGATACTATTGCAGCCATTGAAGCTTTCGGCATGGAGAAAAATATTTCATATGTATCGACAGCTGGCGGAGCATTTTTAGAATTTTTGGAAGGAAAAAAATTACCTGCTATAGAGATATTGGAAAAAAGAGCTAAAAAATGACTATATTAACTCAAACTTATCTTTCAAGTCTTAAGCTATTAAATCAAGGTAAAGTCAGAGATATTTATGATATAGATGATGAAAATATGTTGATTGTAACAACGGATCGTTTATCCGCATTTGATGTCATTATGAATGAGCCTATACCCTTCAAGGGCGAAGTTTTAACTAAGATGTCTAATTTCTGGTTTGAGAAGTTTAGACCTCTTGTACCAAACCACTTAACACATAAAAATCCACTTGATTTTGTAAATAAAAATGAATCAGATCAAATTATTAATCGTTCCATTGTTGCAAAGAAATTAAAGCCTATCGCTATTGAGGTAATAGTTCGTGGATATATTATTGGAAGTAGTTGGAAAGAATACGAATTAGGTAATTCAATTTGCGGTATTGATTTACCTAAAGGACTCAAATTAGCTGAAGCACTTCCTAGCCCTATTTTTACCCCTTCCAGTAAAGCAGAAATTGGTAATCAAGATGAAAATATCTCACTAAAAGAATGTGAAAATTTAATTGGGAAGGAATTAACAAGCCAGTTAAGTTTAATAAGTTTAGATTTATATAAAAAAGCTTATGAGTTTGCATATGATAAAGGAATAATTATTGCGGATACTAAATTTGAATTTGGCCTAGATAATTTAGGCGTGCTTCATATTATGGATGAAATCCTCACACCCGATTCATCAAGATTTTGGCCTAAAGATTATTATCAATTAGGAATTTCACCACCAAGTTTTGATAAACAATTTGTACGAGATTGGCTTGAGGCAACTAATTGGAATAAGTCCCCACCCCCACCAGCGCTTCCTGATGATGTCATTAAGAAAACAAGTGAAAAATATCGTGAAGCATTTTTTAAATTAACTGGTGAAAAAATTTAATTGAAAAAAAACCTGACAAGTTGCCAGGTTTTTTAAGAGCTTAATTACTAATTAACCTAGGAGTGGAACTATTAATAATGCAACAATATTAATAATTTTAATTAGTGGGTTAATTGCAGGGCCCGCTGTATCTTTATATGGATCACCTACAGTATCTCCAGTTACAGATGCTTTATGAGCTTCTGAACCTTTTCCACCATGATTGCCATCTTCAATATGTTTTTTAGCATTATCCCAAGCACCGCCACCAGTGCACATTGAGATTGCAACAAATAAGCCTGTTATAATTGTTCCCATTAACATACCACCAAGACCTTGTGCTCCAAGAGGGGATAGGCCTACCAACACTGGAACCACTACAGGAAGAAGTGAAGGCACTACCATTTCTTTAATTGCTGAGGTTGTAAGTAAATCTACTGCCTTAGCGTAATCTGGCTGACCTTTTCCCGTCATAATTCCTTTAATAGTTTTAAATTGACGTCTAACTTCCTCAACTACAGCAGTAGCTGCTCTTCCTACTGCTTCCATTGCCATAGCGGCAAATAAGTAGGGTATTAAACCACCAATAATTAAACCAATAATGACATTTGGATTACTTAAGTCAAAATTTGTTCCAATGCCTGCAGCATCTAATTTATGCGTGTAATCAGCAAATAATACTAATGACGCTAGCCCAGCAGAACCAATCGCATAACCCTTAGTAACTGCTTTTGTTGTATTACCTACAGCATCCAATGGGTCAGTAATATTTCTAACGCTTTCAGGCATACCAGCCATTTCAGCAATGCCACCAGCATTATCTGTAATAGGGCCATATGCGTCTAAAGCTACAACAATACCTGCCATACTTAACATTGCAGTTGCTGCAATAGCAATGCCATATAGCCCAGCTAAATCATAAGCAGTATAAATTGCTAAACAAACTGAAAGTACAGGAATCGCAGTAGATTTCATTGAAATTCCAATTCCGGCAATAATATTCGTTGCATGACCAGTTTCTGATGCCTTTGCAATATGTTGCACTGGTGCGTATTGAGTACCAGTATAGTATTCTGTAATCCAAACTAAAACAGCTGTTAAAACTAAACCAACAATTGATGAGTAAAATAATGCTATAGCAGAATAGCTACCTGATTCTGTTGTAAACCCATTCACAAACATCATTTGTGTTACATAGTAAAAAGCAACTGCAGAAAGAATTCCTGCTATTGCCAATCCTCTATAAAGAGCCGGCATCACATTAGACATTTTTGGGGATGCTTTTACAAAGAAGCAACCAATGATAGAAGCAACAATAGATACTGCTCCAAGATATAGCGGATACAAGACAGCATCTCCGCCATCTAAAACTATTAAGTGTCCGAGAACCATTGTTGCGATAATTGTTACTGCATATGTTTCGAAAAGATCCGCTGCCATACCAGCACAATCACCAACATTATCACCAACATTATCTGCAATTACTGCGGGATTTCGAGGGTCATCCTCAGGTATTCCTGCCTCAACTTTTCCAACGAGGTCAGCACCTACATCAGCACCTTTTGTAAAAATACCACCACCTAATCTTGCAAAAATAGAAATTAAAGATGAACCGAATGCAAATCCAATTAATGGGTTAAGTTTATCTGGTGTTCCGCCAAGATAACAATAAAAACCTGCAACACCTAGTAAACCAAGACCAACAACTAGCATCCCTGTAATTGCACCACCTTTAAATGCAACATCAAAAGCTTGAACAATTCCTTTAGTTGCTGCTTGAGCTGTTCTTACATTTGCTCGGACTGATACATTCATACCAATAAAACCACAAGCACCAGATAACACTGCACCTAGAACAAATCCTAAAGCAGTTTCTGGCCCAAGGGGGGAAATTCCAATTAGGATCGTTAAAATAATACCTACAATGGTTATAGTTTTATATTGTCTGGCAAGATAAGCTGAAGCGCCTTTCTGTATTGCCCCTGCAATTTTTTGCATTTTCGCATTACCAGATGGTAAGCCAATAATCCATTTTGACATTATTGCACCGTAAAGTACGGCAAGAATTCCTGCGCCTATAGCGATATTAATTACTGACATTGATTCCTCCAGATATTAGAATTTATTTAAGTCTTATACAAGACCTAAAAAATGAATGCGTAATTATCACATTTTTTAATCTATCTAACAATGTAATATCGCCAAAAGATTATTAAATAATTGATTAATATAGTTAAATTTAATTAAACAACATTAATAAACCTATAATAAACAGAATAAATGAGAATAATTTTTTTACATTAGCATCAGAAATTTTTAAAAGCCAGTTTGCAGAAAGTCTTACAAGAATCAAGCTTGGTAGAGTGAGAAATAGAATAGCTGGTAAATAAACAAATCCAAACATAGAATTATTTATTGGTACGAAATATAAAGAACTGATAAAGATACTTATCGATGCTCCAAGCCCAATTAAAAATCCCAATGCGCTTGAGGTGCCAATGGCTAATTTAGCAGGTATATTTTTTCTAATTAAATATGGAACAAATAAAGTGGCGCCACCAATGCCAACTAAACCAGAAATAATAGAAAAGATAAAGCCAACTAAATTGGAAACAAAATTATTTGGAATGGGTGAATTATTACTAAGATTAGTTCTATGGGTATAGGTTCTATAAGCAATAACAAATGTATAAACGATAAAGAAATTTTTAAGCATCTGACCTGGAAAAATATTAATAATATAACCAATCGACAAAGCTCCGAGGAGTACTCCAATTATAAATTTATGAATAATTTTATAGTCAATATTTTTATTTTTTGTGTGTGCATAGGCAGCCATTGCTCCTGTTAAGACCATTGATGCTAATGAGGTACTTATTCCGGAGAGAATTGCTTGATCTAAGGGGATATTTGAAAACGACATCAGTGAATATGTAATAACAGGAACGATTATTAATCCACCGCCCAGACCAAAAAGACCAGCAGCTATACCAATTAAGATACCTGTGAAAATAAAAATAATTGGTTCAATCACTATTTATTCTTAAAAATTTGCTTTAAATATGCTTTAAGCGGTGAATCAGCAATCTCATTAGATAGTTTTTTCATGTGATCGATAGATGATATTGATGTTTTATTTACTTTTCTTTTAGGAATGGGGTTTTGTACAGCAATTTTGATCTTTATTTTCTTTAACTTTAAAGAGCTATTATTACTTATTTTCTTTAGAATTGAAGATGAAGTCATTTTAATCTTATGCCCTACGGCGCTGGTTGTTGCTTCAACAACAAGTATTTCCCCAATTCTATCCTTAACTTTTACATGTGGCCGGATTTTATCTGATATATTTCTTAGAAATTCATCTTGCAAGGCATCTAACTCAGATTTTTTCTCTCCATACTTATAAAAAACTTTAGCTTGGAATAACTTTTTTATTGGTTCCATACTATATAATGCTACATTAATTTTATTAAACAGATTTACATTAAATGAAAATAATTTTTATTGGTAAAAAAACGTCTAAACCAAAAAGTATAAGCCTAGCTTCATTGATTCTTATTTTATTTATTTTATTATTGTTAAATATTTATTTATTTAATTATTTTTTTAAAAATCAAGAATTAAATAGCGATTCAATTCTTAGTAACTTTAAGTTAACTGAAGATGTATCTCATAATAGACAGAGTATAGATATTTACGTTGAGCAAATTGGCGAATTGCATTCGAGAATTCTTGACATTGATCAACAAACAGAGCGCTTACAAGATGTGATGAAGAAACAAATATTTGGAAAAAAAAAGCTACCAAAATTAGATAAAAAAAATAAACTGGATGGTAAAGGAGGGCCTTTCCGTAATGAAATAATTAGTGATAACGACATTCAAAAAACTTTAGAAACTCTTATGGTACATATGAAAGTAAGAGAAGAAATCTATAATAAAATGGAAGCAATGTTATTAAAACAATCAGTATTAAAAGAAACGTTACCATCTTTATATCCAGTTGATGTACCTTATAGTTCTTCTTCTTATGGGTGGCGTATGGATCCAATATTAGGAAAAAGAGCATTTCATGAAGGAATTGATTTTAGTGCAAGTCATAGTGAACCTATATATGCTACAGCTGGAGGGATAGTTGAGAAAGCTGGGAGGTCAGGAGCTTACGGAAATTTAATTACTATTAATCATGGCGGTGGCTTGCAGACAAGATATGCCCATATATCTAAAATTTTAGTTAAAAGAGGTGATATTGTGAAAAAAGAAGATTTAATCGCTTACGTAGGGAATACAGGCCGCTCTACAGGGCCTCATTTGCATTACGAAATAAGGCTAAATAAGCATTCCCTTGACCCAAAACAATACCTTAGGAGATAGATAAAGCTTTATGTTTAACAAAATTCTTAATACTTTTTTTGGTAGTCGAAATGATCGATTATTAAATGAATATTCTAAAAAAATTACCTTAATTAATGAATTAGAGCCACAAGTAAAAAAACTTAAAGATAGCGACTTTAAAATCAAAACAAAAGAATTGAAACATCGTGTTAAAAAGGGAGAAAAATTAGAAGATTTAATTGTTGAAGTATTTGCACATGCCCGTGAAGCAAGTATAAGAACTCTAGGAATGAGGCATTTTGATGTTCAATTAATGGGCGGTATGGCCCTTAATGACGGAAAGATATCAGAAATGAGAACTGGTGAAGGTAAGACCCTTGTTGCTACCTTGGCAGTGTATTTAAACTCTCTGACAGAAAATGGAGTTCATGTTGTAACAGTGAATGATTACTTAGCTAAAAGAGATGCTGAGTGGATGGGTAAGTTGTACAACTTTTTAGATTTATCGGTAGGAGTTAATTTATCTAGAATGGATCCAAAAGATAAGAGAGCTGCTTATGAAGCAGATATTACTTATGGAACCAATAATGAATTTGGTTTTGATTATCTTAGAGACAATATGGTTTATTCAAAAGAGGAGAGAGTTCAGAGGCCACTAACTTATGCGGTAGTGGATGAAGTTGATTGCATTTTAATTGATGAGGCAAGAACGCCTTTGGTTATATCTGGTCAAGCAGAAGATAAGATTGATTTGTATTCTAAAATCGATAAAGTTGTTCCATTACTCAAAAGACAAGAGAAAGAAGATTCAAAGGGAGATTTTTGGGTTGATGAAAAAGCAAACCAAGTTATTTTATCTGATATAGGACATGAAAATACAGAGGTTATTTTAGTCAAATTAGGAATTCTGACAAAAGGCTCAAATTTATACGACCCTAATAATATTAATTTAATACATCATGTTAATTCTGCTCTTAAAGCACATTATATTTTTATTAAAGATAAAGAGTATGTTGTAAAAGATAAAGCAATCACAATTATAGATGAGTTTACCGGAAGAATGATGCCTGGCAGACGTTGGTCAGATGGTCTTCATCAGGCTATTGAAGCAAAAGAAGGAGTAGAAATTCAAAAAGAGAATCAGACGCTTGCTAGTATAACTTTTCAGAATTATTTCAGAATGTACAAGAAGCTTTCTGGTATGACAGGAACTGCTGATACAGAAGCTGAAGAATTTAGTCAAATTTATGGTTTAGAAACAATGATTATTCCTCCTCATCTACCTACAGTAAGATTAGATCAAGGGGATAAGATATATCGAACAAATTCAGAGAGATATAACGCTGTTATAGAAGATATTAAAAATTGTCATGCAAAGTCTCAACCTGTATTAGTGGGAACCACATCGATTGAAAATTCTGAATTTATTTCTAAGATACTTACTAAAGAAAAATTACCACATCAAGTGTTAAATGCAAAGCATCATGAAAAAGAAGCACATATAATTACCCAAGCAGGTCAACCTGGAATGATTACTATAGCAACAAATATGGCTGGTCGAGGAACGGATATTGTACTAGGTGGAAATATTGAGCCAGAAATTGACAAGCTTGATAAGGTCAAAGAGAAGAAAAAAATTAAAGATATGAAAGATGGTTGGAAAAAAAGACATCAAGAAGTTATTGATGCTGGAGGGCTTCATATTATTGGTACAGAAAGGCATGAATCAAGAAGGATAGATAACCAATTAAGAGGAAGAGCTGGGCGTCAAGGTGATCCAGGGTCCAGTTCATTTTACCTAGCATTAGACGATTCTCTATTAAGACTTTTTGGCGGTGATCGAGTGTCATCGATCATGGATAAGTTGAAGCTTCCAGAAGGTGAGGCAATTGAACATTCTATGGTAACAAGATCTGTGGAAAGTGCTCAGAGAAAAGTCGAAGCGAGAAATTTTGATAGTAGGAAACAACTACTTGAATATGATGACGTTCCAAACAATCAAAGAAAAGTAATTTATGAGCAACGAAACGATATTATAGATAGCTCTGATATTCAACAAAGTGTTAATCAGATAAGAGAAAATGTAGTAGTTGATACAGTTTATGAATATATACCTCTTGAGAGTATTGAGGAAATGTGGGATATAAAGGCATTAGAAAAAAGGTTGAAAGCTGATTACGCAATTAAAATAAATATAAAATCATGGTTAAAGAAAGAACCTAATATAGCAATTGAAGAAATTGCTAGCAGAATTAAAGAACAGGCGAATAAAAATTACCGACTGAAAGAAAAGGAAGCTGGTGTTGAAGTAATGCATCATTTTGAAAGGTCAGTTATCTTACAGATAATAGACCAAAATTGGCGTGCACATTTGTCCGCATTAGATCAATTAAGACAAGGAATTGGTTTAAGGGCATATGGCCATAAAGACCCAAAACAAGAATTTAAAAAGGAAGCATTTGAATTATTTGAGCAATCATTAGAAAAAATTAAGTTTGAGATAACAAGAGTTCTAATGCTTGTTCAAGTCAAAAATGAAGAGCAAGTAGACGAAATAGACAAGAAAAATGAAGCTAAATTACAAGCGGCTCAATCAGACAGTGCACCAAAAAAAGTTTCTCGTAATGACTCTTGCCCATGCGGAAGCAAAAAAAAATATAAGCATTGCCATGGTAAATTGATTTGATGGAAGAATTGTTTTAAATTACAAGAATCTTGTTCTTGTATTCACATAATTTGTTAATTACACAATTGTTACAATCTGGATTTTTCGCTTTACAAACATATCTTCCATGAAGTATTAATAAATGATGCGCATCAACTAAAAACTCATTTGGAATTAGTTTTGTGAGCTTTAATTCGACAGCTAAAGGCGTTTTACCTGGAGCTAATTTTATCCTATTTGAGAGTCTAAAAATATGAGTATCAACAGCGATAACAGGCTTTTTGAAAATAGTATTTAGTATCACATTAGCTGTTTTTCTTCCAACACCAGGAAGATTTTCAAGGCCCTCTCTATCTTGAGGAATTTCCCCAAAGTATTTTTGATTAATAATTTCGCTAGTTTTATGAATATTCTTAGCTTTAGTGTGAAAGAGTCCTATATTTTTAATTAAAGATTCTAATTTTATAATTGATAGTAAACTTATCTTTTCAGCAGTATTAGCTATTGCAAATAGTTTAATGGTGGATTTATTAACGGAAATATCTGTAGCTTGAGCTGATAAAATTACTGCAATTAAAAGTTCAAAAGGGCTATTATAAATGAGCTCAGTAGAAGGGTTTGGATTATTTTTCTTTAGAAGAGAGAAAATATTTCTTCTTTTTTCAATGTTCATTCTTAATCTTTTTGATCTATCCAGTTAACTAAAGCAATTAAAAGTGCAAGCCCTAAAAAAGCTCCAGGGGGGAGAATAGCTAAAAGAAAGCCGCTATATTGGTCAAAGAAATTTATACCAACCCCACTTAAGGATTGCCCAAAAACTAAATCAAAACCTGAGAATAAAGTACCTTGACCTAAAAACTCTCTCATACCACCTAAAATTATCAGAACAAAACATAAGCCTAAACCCATAAACAAACCATCAAAAAAAGAAGGTAGCATTGGATTCTTTGACGCAAACGATTCAACCCTTGCTAATACAATACAATTAGTGACTATCAGCGGAATAAAAATTCCAAGCGCTTTATATAAAGGCTCAGCGAAAGCATGAATAGATAAATCAACTACAGTTACTAGTGCTGCAATTACCAATATAAATATAGGCACTCTAACTTCATCAGGAACAAATCTCCTAATTGGTGAGATTGAGCTATTGGCAATTATCATAACAAACATTGTTGCTAAGCCAAGACTTAAGCCATTTATTACACTAGTGGTAATTGCTAGTGTTGGGCACAATCCTAATAATTGGATTGTTCCAGGGTTTTGTTTCCATAGCCCGTCAATGACGGCTTCTTTAAACATTTATATCCATTTTTAATTTATTTTCTTTAAAATAATTGAGTGCCTCATTTATCGCTTTAGTTACAGCTCTTGCCGTAATTGTTGCTCCTGAAATATAATCAAATTTCCCTTGGTCTTTTTTTACTGCCCATTCTGACTGAGAAGTATTTTCTAATGATGAAAAAGTGAAAATATTAATCCAATTACTTTTAGCTATATCGATATAATCTCCTAGGCCTGGGGTTTCTTGATGTTTTATTACTCTTGTTCCTAAAATGTTACCATTTTTATCAATCCCCACTAAAATTTTTATTTCTCCACTGTAGCCATCAGGAGCTCTTGTTTCTAAAATAACTGCAGTTACTTCATTATTGTTTCTTGCTACATAACCCTTTATCATTTCCATATTTTTTAATCTTCGATTAGGTTTGATATCAATAAAACTATTTATTAAGTCATTATTATAAAGATCCTTTGAGATAACTTGTAAAAGTAATCTTTCTTTTGCTTCTGCTTCACTTTTTAAGATAATTGGATTAGTTTTATTGTGAACAAATTCTAATATTGTAGAAAAAATAATCCCGAAAATTATCATTACTAAAACAGTCCGACCTACTATTTTATTTTTTTTTATAAAATCATTCATGACCAAATACTTTAGGTTGTGTTAATGAGTCAATTAAAGGAACACATATATTCATAAAAATAACAGCGAATGCAACACCTTCAGGGTATCCACCAAATACTCGAATTAGGTAAACTAACAACGCAACACCAAAAGCGAAGAATATTTTACCTCTTGGAGTTGTTGGACCGCTTACTGGGTCAGTAATAATAAAAAATGCACATAACAGAGTGCCCCCACTAAACAGATGAATAAATGGCGGCAGATATTGACTTGAATCAATTAACCAAAATATAGCAGAGATTAAGGCAAGACTAAGTAAAAAAGTAACGGGTAAGTGCCAAGTAATTATTTTTATCCACCACATGAAGACCCCACCCAATAAGAAACTAAGGCTAATAATAATTGAGGCATTAAAATATGAATTAATGGGCATTCCGTTAGTAAAATTTAAATCGAAAGGCTTACCTAAAAAAATCTGAGTTTTTATATAATCAAGTGGAGTTGCGCTTGAGACGCTATCAATTATTTCTTTTGTTCCATAAAAAAATATTTGTATTTGTTGCACTATATTGAAATCTAATAAATGAGAAGCAGGTAATGGCCATTTTGTCATGACAGCAGGAAAAGAAACCAGCAGAACTGCATACCCTACCATTGCAGGGTTAAATAAATTAGAACCTAGACCACCGTAGAAGTGTTTAGCAATAATAATTGTAAAGAGAGTCCCTATAACAATAATCCACCAAGGAGCAATAGATGGTATTGATAAGGCTAATAAACTAGCAGCTACCACAGCACTCCCGTCAGTAATAAATAATTTAACAGGTAAATTTCTTATTTTTAGGACAAAGTACTCAGAAATAAGAGCAGTAATAATTGCAATAGTTAGATTTAAAAGTACCCCAATACCAAAAAAGAATATATAAGCTATTATTCCTGGTAGAAGAGCGAACATTACTAGCATCATAACCAAAGTTACAGTTGGAGCTTTTTGGACAAATGGTGATTGTTGGTTAAACATTATTTAATTTTCTCATTATCTTTTATGCGATTCATTGCAGCTGCAATTTCCGCCCTTTTTTCTTCTATTAACTTTGATTTCTCCTCACTAGTATTTTCAGCCTTACGTTGAGCATTTCTTTCTGCACGCTCTTTTTTCTCTCTCTCTAATCTTAATATTCTAAAATCATTTCTTTCTCGGGCAATATCAGCCTCTTCTTTTTCTATAGATTGAGCAATAATTTCACTCTTAGCATATCTATAAAATTGAACGAGTGGAATATTACTTGGGCATACATATGAGCAACACCCACACTCTATACAATCAAATAAATTATAGTTTTGTGCTTTTTCAAATTGATCTGATTTTGAAAACCAAAATAACTCTTGAGGCTGTAATAAAACAGGACAAGCTTCAGCACATTTAGCACACCTAATACATGGTAGTGGCTCTTTCTTGGCTTCAATCATTTCCGGTTCAGCGCTGATTACACAATTCATAGTTTTAGTAACTGATACATCAATCGATGGTAGTTTAAAGCCCATCATGGGGCCACCCATAATAAAAGTATTATTTCTTATTTTTTGACCGCCTGTATCTTGTATTAAAGATTCAAGTGGTGTGCCAAATAATACTTCATAATTTCGAGGTTCTTTTATATTTCCTGTAATTGTTACAATACGGCTTAATGAAGCTTCGCCGTGCACAATAAATCTATAAATAGCAACAATAGTCGCCACATTAAACATTTGAATGCCGTATTCTGACGATCTTTTTTCTTTAGATATTTTTATTCCATTTATTAAAAAAATAAGTCTTTTAGCATCTCCACTTGGATAAATAGTAGGGACAACTTTAATATGCACACTAGATTCTTTTATGATTAAATCAGAAATAATCTTATATGCTTCCGGCTTATTATCTTCAATGCCTATTATTGTTTGTTTGGCACCTAATAATGATTGAACTAACTTAATACCTTTAATTAAATCATTTCCACGCTCTCTCATTAACATATCGTCACATGTAATATATGGTTCGCATTCAGCTGCATTTATAATTAAAGTATTAATTGGGCTATTGCGGTTATTACCTAGCTTAAGATGACTAGGAAATGCAGCCCCACCCAAACCAACAATTCCAGAATTTAGTAATAATTTAATTGTTTTCTCCATACCAAGTTTTTCCCAATTAACTGGCGCTTTCTTTATCCATTGATCTTTTTTATCAGGAATTAATGTGACACAAAAATCTGGTAATCCGGAGGGGTGGGGAATTAATAATTTTTCTACGGATTTAATCTTTCCAGAAGTTGGTGCATGGATAGCTGCCGATATATTTCCATCAGCTTCTGCAATTAATTCTCCTTTTAAAACTTGATCACCGACTTTTACTTTTAATTTGGGCATATTACCAATATGCTGTCTTAGAGGAAGTCTTAGCTCTGATGGTATCGGTAAGCATTTAATGGAGTTTTTTGTTGAAATATCTTTTTTGGGGTTAGTTTGAACGCCACCATTAAATTTAAATATTTTATCTAATAATTTCAATGATTAACCTTTGTTTTTGAAGTCGAAATTGAATATACGGGATATTTCCATTTCCAATTTTCAGCATTTTCTTCTATTGACTCCATAGTAATGCAATCTACCGGACAAGGGGGTAGGCACAACTCACAGCCAGTGCATTCTTTTTCAATAATTGTGTGCATTTGTTTAGCTGCTCCAAGAATTGCATCCACTGGGCATGCTTGAATACACAGGGTGCATCCAATGCAGGTATCCTCATCAATAAATGCAATTGCTTTTGGTTTAGTTGTCCCATGTGATTCATTAAGAGGTTTATATTCAACTCCCATTAACTCTGCAAGTGCACGGACACCTGCTTCTCCACCAGGAGGACACTGATTAATATCAGCTTCTCCTTTTGCAATTGCAGTAGCATAGGGCTTACATCCAGGGTAATTGCATTGACCGCATTGTGTTTGCGGTAAGATAGAGTCAATTTTTTCAATGATTGGATCCCCTTTCACTTTAAATTGCACCGATGAAAAGCCAAGAACCAGACCAATAATGACAGCTAGAAATAATATTATTAATATTGAGGTTAACATTATTTGTCGAGTCCAATAAAACCCATAAAAGCTAAACTCATTAGTGCCGCGGTTATCATAGAGATTGCACTGCCTTTAAAGGGTTGAGGAATATGTGCGCCTTCTAATCTTTCTCGGGTGGATGAAAAGAGAATAAGTACAAAGGAAAAGCCTAATGCGCCACCAAAACCAAAAACAGCTGATTCAAGAAGGGTATGGCTAGCCTGAGCATTTAGTAATGGAATACCTAATACTGCGCAGTTTGTAGTAATTAGAGGTAAAAATATCCCAAGCATTTTATATAAAATAGGAAAGTTCTTCTCCATTAACATTTCTGTAAATTGAACAACGGCAGCTATAACCACAATAAATGTTAATGTTCTTAAATAAACAAGATCATTAGGTTCAAGAAGATAGTGATTGATAGCCCAACTAGTCATTGAGCCAATAGTTAAAACAAACGCCGTAGCTGCAGACATGCTGATGGATGTTTCAAGTTTCTTAGAAACGCCCATAAATGGACAAAGACCAAGAATTTTAGTGAGCACTATGTTATTAACAAGGACTGTACTAATTATGATCAAAAGGTAATTATTTAACATATTCTTAAATTATAGAGGATTAATATCTCCTAAGTCTGCCTTTTAAGTATAAAATTATTGAAACTATAACAATATTTTCATATGATAAAAAAGAATAATAAATTATTTAATTATATTATTTAGTTATGTATATAAAAATAGATAAAAATCATATTGTTTGATGTTTCTAGTAGAATATAAATTATTTTTTGATCAATGGAATTAATTATGTTTCAAGGCAGTATTGTTGCATTAGTAACTCCAATGAATTCTGATGGTTCAGTCGATATAGGTAACTTTAAAAACCTACTTGATTTCCATATAGAAAATAAAACTGATGGAGTTGTTGTGTTGGGTACTACAGGGGAATGCCCAACAATTGATTTTGATGAACACACCTTTTTAATAAAAGAAGCAGTTTCACATATAAATGGAAGAATCCCAGTAATAGCTGGAACAGGTGCTAACTCGACTAAAGAGGCAGTATTTTTAACACAATCAGCAAGAGAGGCGGGCGCAGATGCATGCTTACTAGTTACTCCTTATTATAATAAGCCAAATCAGAAAGGTTTATTTGAGCATTATGAAGCTATCAATGATGCAGTTGATATACCACAAATACTATATAACGTTCCATCTAGAACGAGTTGCGATTTAGAAAATGAGACTGTTATTTCTTTAAGTCAGCTTTCAAATATAATTGGAATAAAAGATGCAACTGGAGAATTAGGACGCATTGATTTCTTAAAAGAAAAAGTTAAGAAGGATTTTATTTTTATTAGTGGTGATGACCTTTCTTTTCTAGAATATATTAGCAGAGGAGGGCATGGTGTAATTTCTGTAACAGCAAATGTAAAACCAGACTTAATGCATAATATTTGCCATAGTATTTTAAACGGAGACATTGAAAAATCAAAAGCTATGAATCAACAATTGGATAAGCTTCATAAAGCTATGTTTGTTGAATCTAATCCAATCCCTGTAAAATGGCTTTTGAGTTACTTAGGATTAATCAACCAGGGTATTAGGCTTCCTTTGGTTGAGCTTGATAAAAAATACCAAACAAATCTTATTAAAATCTTTGAAGCTATTAAATGAAGAATATTTTCTTACTCTTATTATCTTTCTTACTAATATCATGTGCTGATTTTGATATAACGGATAACGAAGTTGTAGAAGCAATTACCCAACCAGATTATGTAAGCTCATCAAGAGCAAAAAAGCTCGATGTACCTCCAGATTTAAGTGATATTGAGACTAATGCTCAATTTGGCGTCCCTGGCGAAGCCGTTTCCTATAAAGATTATGAGGATGCAAAAAAAGCAGGATACAAGGAGGTTAAGGTTCTTCAAAATCCTGAGGGTATGACAATCGTTAAGTCCGGAAACCTAAGGTGGCTGGTTGTCTCTGAGACCCCTGAAAATTTATGGCCTGCTTTGGAAAGTTTTTGGCAGGAATTAGGTTTTGGCATCAAAGTTTTAAACAGGCGTACAGGCGTTATGGAAACGGAATGGATCAAGTCATCAAAATTAAAAGTTGATACTAATAAAGGTTTGGCTAGTAGGTTTGATGCATGGTTAGACGGCCTATCAAATTTGGCTGATAGAAGAAAATTTAGAACTCGACTTGAGAATGGAGTAAAGGAAGGGACTACCGAGATTTATGTTTCCCAAAGAAGTATCGTTGGTATGGATCAAGAGGCAAAAGATAGGATTAAAAGATTGAAAGAAGGATCCTACTCAACGGATATATTTAAAATTGAAGAATATATTCCAAGCGGGGAAGAAGAGGCAAAAGATATTACAGAGAAGCTGCAAAAAGAAATGAATATGGATGAACATGAAATTAATGCAGAGATACTTAGGAGGTTGATGACCAAACTGGGGATGACTGATTTTGATGCAAAACAGAGGATTGCAAACCCAATTGAAAAGAAAAAAGCAATATTAGTTGAAAATAAACGAGGAAACTATTTATTACTGAATGATCCTTATGATCGTTCTTGGAGGCGCTTATCTTTGGCTTTAGATATTATTGGCTTTGTGACAGAGGATAAAAATAGATCTGAAGGTATTTTTTATGTGAAATACAAAGATTTAGAGCTTGAAGGCCCAAAGAAAAAAAATAAAGGGTTGATTGATAAATTAGCATTCTGGGAAGATGACGAAGAAGAAGCGCAAAGAATAAAAGAAGAAGAAGAAAGATTAAATAATTCAGATGGAACTGAGAAAACTGAGATTATAGAAGATAAGTCATTAACAGAAAAGATTATGAGTTTATGGGGGTCTGATGATGAAAAAGGTCTTGGAAAGAATGAAAGGAGATATCGTATAAGAATTAAAGAGGATCAAGGCGGCGCAAGAGTATTTATGGATTATCCAAATGGTAAATTAAATAATACAAAAACAGCTAATAGTATTTTAAATATTATTTATGAGCATTTAAGGTAGAAGATTTCTTGATATCTGCCCTAGTAAAAAAAGCTAAAATTATATTATGTATAATATAATTCGATTTTTCTTATTTCTTTTTAATCCGGAATTTGCTCATCATTTAGTAATGAAGTCACTAAAAATAGCTAATTGCTTTGGATTATTAACTTTAGTTTCAAAAAAAATTCAATGTAAACCAAGAGTTATTATGGGCCTTAAGTTTAATAACCCAGTTGGTTTGGCAGCAGGGCTGGATAAAAATGCTGAATACATTGATTGTTTATCAAACCTTGGGTTTGGGTTTATTGAGGTTGGAACTGTTACACCAAGACCTCAGCCAGGTAATTCAAAGCCTAGATCGTTTAGATTAACAAAAGAAGAAGGAGTTATAAATAGATTTGGTTTTAATAATGATGGCATTGATAAGGTCATAGAAAATATTCAAAAATCAAAATTTAATGGTATTTTAGGTATTAATATTGGAAAGAATTTTGATACACCAATTAACAAAGCTGTTAATGATTATCTAGTATGTTTTCGAAAATCATATTTATACGTTAGCTATATTGTATTAAATGTTTCTTCTCCAAATACTAAAAATCTCCGAAAATTGCAAGAAGGTAAGAATTTAGAAGAATTACTTAAAGAAATAAAGAAAGAGCAAAAAAAACTATATAAAAAATATGATAAATACGTACCTTTTCTGCTTAAAATTTCTCCTGATAATATAAATTCACAACTCTTGTTTATTTGTAAATTATTAATCAAGTATAAAATTGATGGTGTAATAGCGACGAATACGACTCTTTCAAGAACTGAAGTTAGTAAGTCTAAGAAGCGAAATGAGTCAGGAGGCTTGTCTGGACTGCCTTTAAGATCAAGATCTTTAAAGACCTTAAAATTTTTAAAATTAAATCTTGGTGGTAAAGTTCCTATTATTGGGGTTGGTGGTGTTATGTCTGGAGGAGATGGTAAAGAGAAAATAGATAATGGAGCAGATTTAATTCAAATATATTCTGGTTTAATCTTTAAGGGACATAAATTGATTCATGAACTATGTAGAGCAATTAAATAACTTAAAATCAAGACCATATTTATTCTCATATAGAAGATGCCCGTATGCTATGAGAGCAAGAATGGCTCTTGTAGAGTCTAATATTGAATTTGATATCTATGAAATATCTCTTAAAAATAAACCTGATGAAATGCTCTTTATTAGCTCAAAAGGGACAGTTCCTGTTCTAAGATTAAATGAATTAGTTTTAGATGAAAGTTTAGAGATAATGAAATGGGCTTATCAGAATAGTAAATCAAACCAATTGAGGTTATTAGGACCACGAGATAAAGAAGTAGCAGATGAATTAATTAAATTAAACGACGGTAAATTTAAAGTATCTTTAGATTATTATAAGTATTTTGAGAGATATCCAGATAAATCAAAGGTAGAGCATCGAGAAAGTTGTTATTTTTTCTTAGAGATTTTAGAAAAGAGATTAGGAAGTACCACTTTTTTAATTAGCGATGAAAGAACCTTTGCCGATATATCTATTTTTCCATTTATTAGACAGTTTATGAATGTTGATAAAGCTTGGTTTGATAATTCAGATTATAAAAAAATCAGAAAATGGTTAATATCACTTATAGAAAGTGATTTATTTAAGAAAGTGATGGTAAAACCTAATATATAGTTAAGCTGATATTTTTTCTTTATTTTTGAAGTTTAAAATAATTTTATTAGTTTTATCAATATCAATTTCAACTTCACCACCATTTACAAGTTTTCCAAATAAAAGTTGGTCAGCTAAAGCTTTTCGGATTGTATCTTGGATAAGTCTCGCCATAGGTCTTGCTCCCATTTGAGGATCAAATCCAGTTTTAGCTAAATAACCTTTTAATTTTTTTGTAAAAGTAGCATCTACTTTTTTATCATGCAATTGGTTTTCAAGTTGGATTAAGAATTTATCAACAACCTTAAGAATAATATTATTATCTAATGCACTAAATGATACGATAGCATCGAGCCTATTCCTAAACTCCGGAGAAAATATTTTTTTGATTTCTATTTGTTCATCACCAGCCTTTTCATTATGAGTAAAACCAAAATCTAGTTTAGATAAAGACTCAGCCCCCGCATTTGTTGTCATAATAATCGTAATATTTCTAAAGTCAGTTTTTCTTCCATTACTATCTGTAAGTGTGCCATTGTCCATTATCTGAAGCAGTATATTGATAATATCTGGGTGAGCTTTTTCAATTTCGTCTAATAATAAAACAGCATGAGGTGTTTTATTAACTTGTTCTGTTAATAAACCGCCGTTATCATATCCAACATAACCAGGGGGAGCACCAATTAGTTTCGATATTGAATGCCTTTCAATAAACTCGCTCATATCAATACGAATCAATTCAATTCCAAGCGTGTAAGCTAGTTGTTTGGCAACTTCAGTTTTTCCGACGCCAGTAGGACCGCTAAAAAGAAAGCTACCAATAGGCCTACTTTCTGGACCCAGTCCACTCCTCGCCATTTTAATTGCTGATGAAAGAGAGTTAATCGCCTTATCCTGTCCAAAAATAACTGCTTTCAGATCTCGCTCTAGTGTTTTAAGTGAATTTCGATCATCTTTGTTAATATTTTTTGCTGGTATTCTCGCGACCTTAGAAATTACATCTTCTATTTCCTTAGTCCCAATTACTTTCTTTTTCTTAGTTTGTGGAAGTATTTTTTGTGCTGCACCCGCTTCATCAATGATATCAATAGCTTTATCTGGGAGTTGTCTATCATTAATAAATTTTTCGGAAAGCTCAACTGCACTAATTATTGCATCAGTTGAAAATTTCACATTATGATGTTCTTCAAAGTGAGATTTTAAGCCATTAAGAATTGTAATAGTTGTTTGAACATCAGGTTCTTCTATATCTATTTTTTGAAATCTTCTGGTTAATGCATGGTCTTTTTCAAAAACCGACCTATATTCTTGGTAAGTTGTAGCGCCAATACATTTTATTTGACCATTTGCTAGAGCAGGTTTCAACAAGTTTGAAGCATCTAAAGTCCCACCACTAGCAGATCCAGCACCAATAATTGTATGAATTTCATCAATAAATAGAATTGAATCTCTTTCTTCATTAAGTTGTTTTAATACAGTTTTGAGACGTTGTTCGAAATCCCCTCGGTATTTAGTTCCAGCAATTAATGCTCCTAAGTCAAGCGAGTATATTGTTTTATTTTGAAGGACTTCGGGAATATCTTTCTCAACAATCTTTTTTGCTAACCCTTCAGCTATTGCAGTTTTACCTACTCCAGCCTCACCGACTAGTAATGGATTATTTTTTCTTCGTCTACATAAGATTTGAACAACACGCTCAATTTCCATTTCGCGACCAATTAAAGGGTCAATTTTATTTTCAGCTACCAATTTATTAAGATTAATCGTGTAACTTTCTAGATTTTTATTTGTTTTGATTTCTGAATCAGTTTCTTCACTAATCGATTCTTTATTTTCTGTTTCAGTTACTTTTGATATTCCATGGGCTATAAAGTTGACTATATCTAGTCTAGCAATACCCTGCTGATGAAGGAAATAAACTGCATGAGAGTCCTTTTCCCCAAATATGGCAACTAAAACATTTGCTCCTGTAACTTCTTTCTTTCCAGAAGATTGAACATGGAGCATTGCTCTTTGAATGACTCTTTGAAAGCCAAGTGTTGGCTGAGTATCAACATCATCACTTCCGGAAACAATAGGCGTATGTTCCTCAATGTGACCAGAAATATCAGAGCGTAATTTATTAATTTTTGCACCACAAGCATTTAAAACTTCTGATGCTGATGGATTATCAAGCATAGCCAATAAAAGATGTTCGACAGTAATCAGCTCGTGCCTTTTTTGTCGAGCATCCATAAATGCCATGTGAAGACTAACTTCTAATTCTTGTGCAATCATAAATTAAACTATATCTTTTCTATAATACATTGCAAGGGGTGTTGCGATTCTTTTGCTAAATTTAATACTTGATTCATTTTAGTTTCTGCTATCTCAAATGGATACGTACCACAAATACCTATTCCCTCCGTATGTATTCGAAGCATTATCCGTGTAGCATCATCATGAGTTTTATTAAATACTTTCTGGATAACACTTGAAACAAATTCCATTGGGGTAAAATCATCATTTAAAATAATTACCTTATATATACTAGGAAGTTTTGGCTTAACCTTTTCTGGTTTTAATTTGAGACCTTCTGCGTTATCACTTCGTTCCATTTTTAAATTTTACTTTTCTTTATATTTTTATAAATTTTGACACTTTTTACATTCTTATTCTGTGCATTAATTATCTGGAAAGTAATATTACTTATCTTAAAGCTTGTATTAGGTTCTGGAATATCTTCAAAAAACTCTAGAATTAATCCATTTAAAGTTTTAGGGCCTTGAATTGGTAAATTAAGAGTTAGTTTTTTATTAAGCTCTCTAATAGAAATTCCTCCATCTACAATCCAACCATTTTCATCAAAAATTATTTTTGATGATTTTGAAGGTAACTCAATATTAAATTCTCCAATAATTTCTTCAAGAATATCTTCAAGAGTAACTAAACCTATAAATTCCCCATGCTCATTTACAATTAACCCAATTTTTTCTTGGTTATCCTGAAATTTTTGTATTTGCTTATATATTGTAGTTCCTGATGGAATAAAATAAGGTGGATCTATTAGAGCAAATAATTCATCTTGCTTTAAAGCCTGCATATTCTCTTTAATATATAGCTTAAATAATTTGTTAATATCTAAAACACCATGTATTTCTTCATTACCTTCTTTTTTAACTAGAATTCTATTGTGATGAAAATTTTCTATTTTTTCTAAAATATCTTCAATAGATTGACCTAAGTTAATAGATTCAATATTTGTATGCGGCATCATAATCTCATCAATGGCCACTTTTTCAAGGTCTATTAAATTTAATAATAAAGACTTATTTTTATTTGGTATGAATTGTCCTGAATCACTGATAATACTTTTTAATTCATCCATGGTTATTAAATTATTTTGAGTAAAATTCATTTTAATATTAAAAATTTTTAATATGCCTAGAACAAATATATTAACAAAAAGAACTATTGGGTAGAGAACTTTTAATAGGGGGTAAAGTAAAAAGCTGCATGATAACGCTAATTTTTCCGGGTGTGCGGCAGCAATGACTTTTGGAGAAATCTCACTAAAAATTAAAATTAAAAATGTTGTGATTAATGTACCTATCATGATAATAATTTCTTGATCTCCATATAATTGAACAGCAATTACAGTTACTAAAGTTGCAGCGGCCGCATTTGAAAAGTTATTGCATAATAAAATTACACTTAATAATTTGTCTGTTTCTTGAAGAAGTTTTGTGGCCAGTTTTGCACCAGTATTACCATTTTTGGCTAAGTGTTTTAGACGATATCTGTTTATAGACATTAGACTTGTTTCAGAAATAGAGAAAAAGGCCGATACTATTAAGAATATAGCTAAGAGAATAATTTGATTTGTAAGTGAGAAATTAAACACTGTGAGTATTTATAGTTCTGATTTTTTCTGCTTTCTTTCTGGATTAGAAATTGCTAAATTAATTTGATTGGTTCCAAGCCACATCGCCATAGGACAGCCCACCATAATTGAAGAGTAAATACCAAATAATATACCTATGGTTAAGGCTAATGCAAAATTATGCAGTATTTCACCTCCAAAGATTAACATTGAAATTACAACAGTTTGTGTTGATAAGTGGGTCATGATGGTTCGTGACATAGTTCGCGTTATTGCATTATTTATTACTTCGGCAACATTTGTTTTTCTCATATTTCTGAAGTTTTCTCGGACCCGATCAAATACAACAACTGACTCATTTACTGAATAACCCAAAACAGCTAATACTGCAGCAAGAACAGTTAAATTGAATTCCCATTGGAAAAAAGCAAAAAAACCTAAAATAATAACAACGTCATGCATATTTGCAATAATAGCTGCTATCGCAAATCGCCATTCAAACCTTAACCATAAATAAAGCATAATACCAATTACTACAAAAAGAATAGCGAGCGCACCCTTCTCATACAACTCATCTCCTACTTGCGCACCAACTGATTCAACCCTTTTAACATTCATAGAGCTATTTGATGATTTAAGAGCGATTGAAACCTTTTCTGACATTTCTGCAATAGACAAACCTTCACGAATAGGCAAACGGATCAAAACATCTTCTTCAGTACCAAAATTTTGAACTTGGGTATCTTCTAAATCTATTTCTCTTAGAGCTTCACGGATATTTTCAATATTTGCAGCTTCGGGGTAACTAACTTCCATCATTGTTCCACCAGTGAAATCTACCCCAAGATTTAAACCGCGGAAAATAATAAATAAAACTGATAAAATAAATGCAGTAGTTGATATTACTGCAGATATTCTGCTGTATTTCATAAAAGGTATATCTTTTTTGACTCTAAAAAATTCCATATCTTTAGTTGTTATCCACTTTAAATATTTCACCAATTGATAATTTAATTTTTTGGCGCTTGTTACCATAAACATAGTTCACTATGGCACGCGATACAAAAATTGCGCTAAACATAGAAGTATAAATTCCCAATACAAGAACTACTGCAAAACCTTTAATAGGACCAGAACCAAACAAGAAGAGAGCTAATCCAGCAATCATAGTTGTTGTGTTGGAGTCTAGTATCGTTCCCCATGCCATTTTGTACCCTTTACTAATGCTAGCTTGCGGAGTATTTCCATTCCTTATTTCATCACGAATTCTTTCATTAATAAGAACACTAGAATCAATAGCCATACCTAATGTCAATGCGATAGCAGCCAAACCTGGAAGAGTTAATGTGGCTTGGAGTGCAGAAAGCAATGCTACTAGAAAAAATAAATTAACAGATAGTGAAATGACAGAGATAACGCCAAAAACCATATAGTAAATCGCCATCATAGTAATAATTGCAACGAAACCCCAAATTGTTGATTGAACTCCACGAGAAATATTTTCTTTGCCCATGCTCGGCCCAACTGTTCTTTCTTCAATAATTTCCATTGGCGCTGCTAACGAACCAGCTCTTAAAAGCAATGCAATATCAGTCGCTTCTTGAGTATTATCCATCCCAGTAATTTGTACACGCCCCCCGCCTATTTCAGATTTTATAACAGGCGCTGTAACTACTTCTGTTAGATTCTTTTCAATTAAGAGGAGCGCCATTCTTTTGCCTATATTCTCACGTGTAACTCGTTTAAAAATACTAGCACCCTTTCCATCAAGTGTTATTAAAACAATCGATCCGCCTGTTTGTTGATCAACGCCGGGGGCTGCGTTGGTAATTCGTTCACCAGTAAGAATCACTTGTTTTTTAACTAATATGCCATTACCAAATCGATCATCAATAATTTCTGAATTTATTGGTATTTGATCCTCATTCCCATCTCTAAAAATATCTTTATTGAAGTTGTCTTCATTAACCATTCTCATTTCAAGTGTTGCTGTTCGACCTAAAATTTCTTTAGCTTTTGCTGTATCTTGAACTCCAGGAAGCTGGATAACTATTCTATCAAGTCCTTGTTGTTGAATTAATGGCTCTGCCACCCCCAATTCATTTACTCTATTATTTAAAGTTTCTAAATTTTGTTTAATTGCGAATTCAGTGATTGATTTTTTTGTTTGCTCACTAATAATTACTTTAAGAATAATTTCATCATTAACAAAAAATTCTTGAAAATCAAAATTATTGTTGATGTCTCTAATTATATTTTTACCCTTCTTTAATTCATTTTTAGATTTAAATTTGATTTGCATGATGTCGTTATTTTTAGTGGCATCGTAATAACCAATTTTTTCTTTTCTTAATTGAGTTCTAAATTCACTTAAATAACTAGCAGTTGTTTTTTCAAGAGCTTTTGATAAATCGACTTGCATAAGAAAGTGAACCCCACCTCTTAAATCAAGGCCTAAATACATTGGAAGAGCACCCATATTGGATAGCCACTTAGGCGAATTTGAGATTAAATTCAAAGCTACTACATATTGACTTCCTAAAGCCTTTTGAATAAGACCTTTTGCTTTTAATTGCTCTTCGGCTGTTTTGAATTTAACTTTAATATGAAAGTTTTCTAGAATTAATCCAGTATTTTCTATTGCAGATTTTTCTAGTGTTTTTTCGATTGTTTGTAAAAGGGATGTATCAATTTTTTTACCCGCTTTAATTGGCATTATTTGGATAGCAGGAGATTCACCATAAAAATTTGGCATGACAAAAATTATACTTAACAAGATTGTTGTTAAGATTAAGAGATATTTCCAGCGCGGTGATTGGTTCATTTAATTTGAATTAGTATCAAAATTCTTAAATTGATTTAATTGTACCTTTAGGTAATAGAGTTTGGATAGTTTGTTTCTGTATTTTTACTTCCACATTCGCAGATATCTCTATGGTTGCAAATTGGTTATTCAGCTTAGTGATTTTGCCTAAAATACCACTATTTGATACGATTTCATCACCAGCTTTAAGCGCATCTAATAGAGCTTTATGCTCTTTAGCCTGCTTCATTTGTGGCCGAATTAACATAAAATAAAACAAAACAAAAATTATTATAAAAGGGAGAAAGCTAGCTAGTCCGTCCACAGTATTTTATCCTTTAAAAAAAGCATGATTCTATCATAAGTCATGCATCTATTCATCAGCCTTTCGTACTTTTAAGAAGTCAATTTGGTATTCTTTAAACTTTTTATTTTTAATTGCATTTGATGCTTCTTTCATGAATGTTTTATAAAAAAATAAATTATGAATTGTATTTAGTCTTAATCCCAACATTTCTCCAATTTTAAAAAGATGGTGAAGATAAGACCGAGAAAAATTCTGACAGGTATAACATTTGCAAGATTTATCAATAGGCAATAAATCATTTTTGTATCGGGTATTTTTTAATTTAATGTCGCCAAATCTAGTAAAAAGCCAACCATTTCTTGCATTTCTAGTAGGCATAACACAATCAAACATGTCAATACCATGCCCAATTGCATGCATTATATCTTCAGGCGTCCCAACACCCATTAGGTATCGTGGTTTATCTTGTGGCATTTTTGGAGTTATAAAGGCAGTAATCTTCTTCATCTCAGTTTTTGACTCTCCTACAGATAGCCCACCTATTGCATAACCATCAAAACCAATATTTGAGAGTTGTGTTAATGAGTCTTCTCTTAAGTCCTCATACATTCCACCTTGTATTATTCCAAATAGTGCATTTTTACTGGCTAAAAAGCTTTCTTTACTTCGATAAGCCCATTCTTGACTGAGTAGCATTGAGCTTTTGGCTTCCTCATATGTTGCCGGGTAAGGAGTGCATTCATCAAATATCATTGCTATATCAGCATTAAGTTTTTTTTGAATCTCAATAGATTCTTCAGGACCAAGAAAACATTTATTGCCGTTGATTGGGGATCTAAAAGTAACCCCTTTCTCAGTAATTTTTCTCATTTTACCCAAGCTCCACACTTGGAAGCCACCAGAATCTGTGAGCATAGGCCTTTTCCAATTGATAAATTGATGAAGCCCTTTATGTTTTTTTATAATCTCCAATCCTGGACGAAGCCAGAGATGAAAAGTATTCCCTAGAATAATCTCAAAATCCATTTCTTCTAACTCATGAGGGCTAATTGATTTTACAGCACCGTAGGTACCAACTGGCATAAAGACAGGCGTATTAACTTCACCATATGAAAGTTTTAATAGACCTGATCTTGCATTTCCATCTTGAGAGATAAGTTTAAATTTCATGTTTAGTGGGTAAATAGGTAAATTTGATTTATTATCATTATAAATAGAATATCTATTAATAACGATGAATATTAAGCAATTCTAGGATAAAATTTTAAATAAATATGGCTATAAAAAAAGAAAATTTAAAAAAAGATGCCGAGGTAAAAAATAAATTTTATCTCCTTCCTAACTTATTTACGACAGGATCGTTATTTGCTGGATTTTATTCTATTGTTCAAGCAATGAATGGCCGATATGATCATGCAGCCATTGCTATTTTTATTGCCTTTATTCTAGATGGTTTAGATGGTAGGGTTGCAAGACTGACAAACACACAAAGTGCATTTGGTTCCGAATTTGATAGTTTATCGGATATGGTTTCTTTTGGGGTTGCTCCAGCACTTGTAATATATGTTTGGGCATTACAGCCTCTTGGTAAATTAGGCTGGATCGTTTCATTTATATACTGTACGTGTGCCGCAGTTAGACTTGCTAGATTTAATATTAAATTAGATATCGATAATAAAAAATATTTTTCTGGACTACCTTCCCCAGCAGCAGCAACATTGCTAGCTAGTTTTATTTGGATTTCTTTTGATAATGGAATAAGTGGAAATGAAATATTTCTAGGCTTCTTTCAGATGCAATGGTTTGCATTGATAATAACTCTTTTTGTTGCATTATCAATGACAGCAGATATTGATTTTTATAGCGGTAAAGATATAAACCTTAGGAATAGCCAACCTTTTGTTGTAATTCTTCTGATAGCATTCGTATTTGGTTTAATATCTCATAATCCAGCAGAGATTATTTTTATAATCGCCTTTGGATATGCGTTATCTGGATACTTTAATTTAATGAGAGCAAAATTTAAAGCTAGTAATAAGCTTTTAGATGTTGATATATTCGATGAAAAATAAATTAATAATATTTGATACTACATTGCGTGATGGCGAACAAAGCCCTGGTGCATCAATGACTCAAGAAGAAAAAGTTAGGATTGCAAAACAGCTTGAAAAATTAGGCGTCAATGTGATCGAGGCTGGTTTTGCAGCAGCAAGCCCTGGGGACTATGAGGCTATTACGGCTGTAGCAAAAATAATAAAAAAATCAACTGTTTGTTCTTTAGCGAGGGCACTTGAATCTGATATCCAGAAAGCTGGAATGGCTATTGAGCCGGCAGCTAATAAGCGAATCCACACTTTTATTGCAACAAGTAAGATTCATATGGAAAATAAATTAAGAATGAAGCCAGATCAAGTTCTTAATCAGGCTGTAAAATCTGTTCAATGGGCTCTCTCTTATACAGAGGATGTAGAATTTTCTGCTGAAGATGCTGTTAGGTCAGATATAGATTTTCTTGTTGAAGTGTTTGACGCTGTGATTCAGGCAGGAGCTAAAACAATCAATGTTCCAGATACGGTCGGTTACTCTGTCCCAGATGTATGGGGAAAACGTATGAAAACATTAATAGAGAAGGTACCCAATTCAGATAAAGTGGTATGGTCAACGCATTGTCATAATGATCTTGGGATGGCTGTAGCCAATTCACTATCAGCTGTTTTAAATGGGGCTAGACAAGTTGAATGTACAATTAATGGACTTGGAGAGAGAGCAGGAAATGCTAGTTTAGAAGAAATTGTTATGGCTGTTAAAACAAGAAAAGATATTTTTAATCTTGAATCACAGATTAACACTAAGCAAATTGTGCCAACATCTCGATTAGTTTCTACGATTACAGGCTATCCAGTTCAGCCCAATAAGGCAGTAGTTGGAGCAAATGCATTTGCTCATGAATCAGGAATTCATCAGGATGGTGTTTTAAAACATAGAGAAACATACGAAATAATGCTTGCTCAAGATGTTGGTTGGGGAGCTAATAAAATTAGCCTCGGAAAACTTTCAGGAAGAAATGCGTTTAAAAGTAGACTTATTGAATTAGGCATTGAAATTGAGTCTGAGGAAACATTTAACGCCACATTCGACCGATTTAAATTGCTAGCCGATAAAAAATCAGAAATTTTTGATGAAGATATTCATGCTTTAGTTAGCGAAGAGTATGTTGAAAAATCGTATGACTTATACAAATTAATTGGACTAAAGACCGCATCAGAATCAGGTAAGACGCCTATTTCTGAAATTGAGATGATGATGGATGGAAAAAATCATAAATCTAGTGCGGAAGGAAGTGGTTCTGTTGATGCAGCATTTAAAGCTATTGAATCAATTGTTAAATCACAAGCAGAACTATTATTATTTTCAGTAAATAATATAACTTCTGGAACAGACTCTCAAGGAGAGGTTACTGTTCGTTTATCAAGAGGTGGAAGAATAGTAAATGGTCAAGGCTCAGATACAGATATTGTTATTGCATCTGCAAAAGCTTATATAAGTGCGCTTAATAAATTACATTCGAAATATGAACGTGCTCACCCTCAAGTATAGAAGAGATATTTTTTGAATTTAGCTATTTTCGACTTAGATAATACCCTCCTTGACGGAGATTCTGATTACAATTGGGGCCTTTTCTTAATTCAAGAAGGACTGGTTGATAAAAAAAATCATGAGGATTCTAATAAGAAATTTTATGCTGACTATAATGCGGGTAAATTAGATATCTATGAATTTACTGAATTTCAATTTAGATTTTTCAAGGATAACCCAAGAAAATTACTTGATAAACTCCTTGCACGTTATATCGACGAAGTTGCAACACCTATGATAACGAAAAAGGCAAGAAATCTTGTTGCCAAGCATAGAAATAATGGAGATGAATTACTAATAATTACTGCAACTAATAGCTATATAACCAAACCTATTGGTGATTTATTTGGTATAGATGATTTAATTGGAACTGATCTTGAAGAGGTTGGCGGAGAATTTACTGGTAAAGTTAAAGGTATTCCTTCATTTAAAGAAGGTAAGATCGATAGATTAAATCTATTGTTAAAACAAAAAAAACTTACTTTCGAAGATTTCGAACAAATTTTCTTTTATAGCGATTCTCAAAATGATTTACCCTTACTTAGGGCTGTTAGCAATCCAGTAGCAGCAAATCCTGACGAAGTATTAAAGAAGGAAGCAGTTAAGAATAAATGGCCAATAATTTCTTTAAGATAAGTTTTTAATTAAGTAAAATTTCTAAAACAAATTTTGTGCCAAAATAAGATAAAATAAGAAATATAAAAGCAATAAGAGAAATTACTACTGCTTTTTTACCTCTCCATCCGTATTTAATTCTTCCTAATAACAAAGAGCCATAAGTTATCCATGCCATAAGAGAGAAAATAGTTTTGTGATTCCATACCATTGAAGTACCAAAAACCTCGTTTGTAAATAAAATACCTGTAAATAAAGTTATTGATAAAAGAATAAAACCAAACCAATAAATTTTAAATAAAATATCTTCCATTGATAGCAATGAAAAATTATTAGTGAGATTCTCAGAAGTTTTATTCTTTTTAGTTAGATTGTTTTCAAATAGTAAAATAAAGATTGAAAATATAGCTCCTACAGTTAGGAGGCTGTAAGACAAAATTGCAATAATTATATGAATTATTGAATTTATTGATATCTGAATTTCAATGTACTGATCATCTTTTAATAATGGATAGCACAACATAATTAAAATAGCTGGAGTGAGGGTGAGGTTTTCCAAGCCAATAGATTGTATTTTTCTATTTACCAAATAATAAAAACACACAGTTACCCAACTAACTATCAGTAATGAATTTGAAAAATTTAAATTAATACCATTAGATAATGTTGTTATATATATAAGTGAAGCGTGTGTTATTAGGCCAGTTATTAATGCAAAACTTGCTAAGCTGTTTTTCGTTGTTTTATTGAAAAACAAAATCAAACATGGAATTATGTATAAAACTAGTGAAAGCAGAAGTAATGTTAAGTATTCCATAAGTATCGTTTGTTCAAAAAATTAAACACAATTATAATGGATTTCTAATATAACCGTTAATTACTAAATTAAATTGAGAATTTTAAATAATGCTTGAAAATTTAACAGAACGATTGCAGTCAGTAATAAAAACTATACGTGGTCAGTCTCGTTTTAGCGAAGAAAATATAAGTAACGCCATGAGGGAGGTGAGAATCGCTTTAATTGAGGCAGATGTTGCTTTGCCTGTTGTAAAATACTTTATTGATCGTGTAAAAGAAAAGGTATTGGGCACTGAGGTTTTAAAGAGTGTAACACCTGGTCAGGCTATTATTAAAATTGTTCAAGATGAATTAACAGGTTTGATGGGTAATGAAAATGTTGGATTAGATTTATCAACAAAACCCCCAGCAGTAATCTTAATGGCTGGTTTACAGGGGTCTGGGAAGACAACAACGGTAGCTAAATTAGCTAAAATTTTACTTGATCAAAAGAAAAAAGTTTTGGTTGCAAGTGCTGATGTTTACAGGCCTGCAGCTATTGATCAATTAAAAACTTTAGCAGCGGGACTAAACGTTGATTGTTTTGATTCATCACCAAAAGATAAACCTATTAAAATTGCTTCAGCAACCCTAGATTATGCTAAAAAATATTTTTTTGATGTAGTTATTTTTGATACCGCAGGTCGATTAGGTATTGACGAAATTATGATGAAAGAAATAAAGCAATTACATAAGACATTAATGCCAATAGAAACTTTATTTGTTGTTGATTCGATGCAGGGTCAAGATGCAGTGAACACAGCCAAAGCATTTGGAGAAGCATTACCTTTAACAGGGGTAGTTTTATCTAAGTTAGATGGTGATTCAAGAGGGGGAGCAGCTCTTTCAGTAAGGTATATCACCGATAAACCAATTAAATATATCG
>Ga0315339_1000219_pt1 | contig 87581 bp, 76 predicted proteins | sample ASW17metaG_FD_204514 | JGI IMG/M metagenome (GOLD analysis project Ga0315339, IMG submission 204514) | Ammonia-oxidizing marine archaeal communities from Pacific Ocean, United States - ASW #17 | ecosystem: Environmental > Aquatic > Marine > Oceanic | place: USA: California | collected 2016-12-05
TCTGAATTCGGCTTGTTGCTCAGTGTCATTAAAGTTCATATAAATCTCCTTAGTTTGCACTTGCGAGATTAGACTTTTCTAATCCACTGATTAGTTTTTCCTTCCAGACAGCAAGAGATCCGATATTCAAAGACAGCACTTTTGCTCTCCGATAAAACATATGACAGTCATATTCCCATGTAAAACCGTTACCGCCATGAGTTTGAATATTCTCCTGAGCGCAAAGTTTAAATGCCTCAGTTGAACTCACGCGAGCGGTAGCAGCAGCAACACTCAGTTCGGATGAATCGGTTGATAGTGCCCAGGCCCCATAGTAGGTATTTGATTTAGCTAAGGTGAGAGCAATATACATATCGGCAAGCTTATGTTTGATTCCTTGATATGAACCAATTGCTCTACCGAAAGCAAATCGATGTTTAGCATAGTCTGTTGCCATATCTAATGCCGCTTGGGCACCACCAATTTGTTCAAAGCTAAATAGAACGGCCGCTTGATCAAGAGCATTTTGCAACATAGACCAACCAGTCTCGGCGTCGCCTATCAGTTTGCTTGGCGCATTGCTAAACTCAATAGCCGCGTATCCGCGAGTATCATCGATGGTCGCTTGTTTTTCTAAGACACAGTTTTTGACAGATAAATCAATGAGTCTCAACTCAATACCTTTATCCCCTTGGCACACCACGATTGCGTGCGTGGCGGCATTAGCATCTGCCACAGCGATTTTCTTACCTGAAATAAGGTCGTTGGATACTTTTGTATTGATGTTATCCTCAGTCGGAGCAAATAGCTGTTCGGTTAGAGCTAATGTTCCGACACACTCACCAGTCACTAATTTTGGTAGTAGGTCTTTTTTTATGTCTTCATTGGCGAATTTAACAAGAATTTCTGTGAAAAGATAAACAGAAGAAGAGAAAGGCACAGGTGCTAGCGATCTACCTAATTCTTCAGCAATAACGCAAAGCTCAAGATGACCGAGTCCGAGTCCTTCATACTGTTCAGGTATTCTGATCCCAGTCCAACCCATCGATACAATTTGGTTCCAGAGATCTTGATCTAGGTCGCTACCAGCGTCCATAACGGCCCTGCCTCTTCGGCAAGATTGTTCTTTATCAAAAAACTTTCTTGCTTCGGATTGAAGGAATTTTTGGTCATCTGAAAAATCTAGGTTCATGATCTATCACTTTCTCTAAAATAAATTTTGAATCGAGACCATAAATCATAAGTTTAAGCGGCGCAAATGCCATATGGATGTTTAATCATTTTTATTTTCGATTTTCTTGTGCCATTGTTGAGTGCGGTAGAAAAACCCCACATAGCCTCGAACCATTAGATGGTCACCCTCTAGCCACACCTCTCCCTTATATTCTTTGCCACTTTCAGGATCAAAAAGAGTGCCTCGCTTCCAAATGTCGTTCTTTAACGTAAGACCATTGATGACTTGCATACCGATAATGGGAAGATCTTTCAATTCGCCCTTGCACTTATCACAAGTTGGATTCTTTTCTAAAGGGTCATGTACTTCGATGATTGTTCCGAAAAGTCTATCTTTTTCGACTGTCACCTTCACGGTAGAGCGAACCTCACCGGTGGTGTCATCAACAGTATTCCATAAACCTGAGGGGGTAGAAATGTTTTCAGCCCGAAGGGTTGTTGAGAATAAGGATATTAATAGAATAAGAGTTGTTCGCATGGTTTTATCTCCGGTTAAAACTTGCAAGACCATCTCGCGGTAAGTTCAATAAATTAGTCGTTACATTGATGTAACGGGAATCAATCACTGTTACTTTTTTTGCCGGGTTAAGACTCACGTGCGGTCATTTGATTGGAAAAGCAGTGACTGACAAAAAGGGATGCTGTTAAAAGTGCAACAGCACATACTTGGTGGGCAGCAGCAACCGGCACCGGGATATAAAATATCAATGTACTTATTCCAAGTGTAACCTGGGCCACCAAAAGAATAAGAAAGCAATAAATAGCAACTTTAAGAGGGCCATCAAGATCAGATTTCAGTGCTTTATAGGCAAAGGTCACCACTAGCACCACAATTAAGTAGGCAAACATTCGATGGTTAAATTGAATGGTTAACATATCTTCGAACGCGGACAACCAAAATGGCGTAAGACTATAGAGCCCCGGGGGTATAAAGCTATCACCCATAAGAGGCCACGTTGGGTAGGGAATTCCGGCACGAGTACCTGCAACTAGCCCTCCAGAAAGAATCATCAAAAAAATCAGACTACTCAGTGTGTAAGAGAAGCGCTTTAAATGCTGTGGTTGAGACAGTTTTGGAGCTAACAAATCAAGCACTGTCCAAATAATAAAACCATAAATAAAGACCGCCAAGCCCAGATGAGCGGTTAACCGATATTGACTGACATGAGGGTTGTCTACAAGACCACTTTTAACCATGTACCAGCCCAGTAGCCCTTGGCTGCCACCGAGCAACAGCATGACCACTAGCCTTGGGGTTAATCCATGGGAGATTCGTTTGGTGAAATAAAAGAATAAAAAAGGCAGCACAAAGATAATGCCAATAAAGCGACCCAACATTCGATGTAAATATTCGTACATGAAAATTGGTTTAAACTCTTCCAAGGTCATTGTGAAGTTAGTTTTTTGATACTCCGGGAACTGCTGATACTTTGCAAACATGGCTTGCCAGTCAGCTTGAGTGATCGGTGGAATAATTCCTTTAATTGGTTTCCAGTCAACCATCGAGAGGCCAGAATCCGTTAGTCTGGTGACCCCTCCGAGTAGGATCATGCCGAAAATAACTGCAGCACAAATCAGAAGCCAATAGGCAATCTGTCGGTCATATTGTTGTTGCGGAGGTGTTAGATTATTCAACATAACTTGATTATATCATTGTTGTGAATGTGCTTTAAGCCAGCCCTTTCTACGAAAGCGCCGCATGTTTAGACTAGATTTTATAGAGAAATCGACCAAAGAGGTGGCGTAGAGCCACACTACTTCGGCACCCATTGTGACAAGCACCCAAGGCGCAATAATACGGGTCAATAAAATACTAAACACTGTGACCATCATTGGGTAGCGAGTATCGCCTGCTCCTCTGAGAGCTCCAGCCATACTAAATTCTACTGCCATTAATGGAAGGCAGGCGCCAAGGATATAGGTAAATTGGACCATATGACGAATTACCTCAGGATCATCGATCATAAAGCGAGCAATATCATGAGCATACCAACACATGACTACGGAGCCTGTAATCATTACGTAGAGGCAGGTGCGCATAGTTTTCCAACCTGCGTCGTAGGCACCCTTAAAGTCACCCGCACCGAGGTGTTGGCTAACCAACGTGGCGCTTGAAATGGAAAAGCTGAAGGCGACGACAATTACCAGGCCTAATATTGACAAACCGATACCATAGGCGGCAAAGGGAGCGCTGCCATAGCCGGCCAAAAAAACCATAAATATAAGCAATCCGCCTTGGAAAAAAGCTTGTTCAAAGGCTGCGGGTAGACCAATATTGATTAAGGTCTTACCATTACTGAGGAAGTCGGGCGTTGGATTTGAAGGTTTAAAATGAAAGCCTCCGAATATCCAAATAAGTAGAAATATAATAATCGTAACGGTCATGGCAATGCCACCGCCAATGGCTAGCCCAGCAATACCCAACGCAGGAAAACCCAGCCAACCAAATGTCATTACAGATCCAAGAGCGAGACTCAAAATAACACCAACAATCGCTGTCCACAAAGGCGTAGTGCTATCACCTGTCGCCCGAAATGCCATATTGAAGACCAATGTTGTCAGCATTGCTGGAGCGAAGAGTGCGGTCCAAAGCATAAAGTCGACAGCCATGCTGTGACCGTTAGCAGATAAACCAAAAATACCGACTAATTGATCTCGGAAGGGTATGGCAATCCACGAGAAAAGCATGCCATCGAGGAGAAAAAGAACAATAGAAAGGGCTGCAAAGCGTCCAGCCAACAGTCGATTGTCTGCGCCCCAGTATTTGCCTACCATAGCAGTTGTGCTGCTGCAAAGACCCATCACCACCGCGTGTAAAACAAAATAGAGTCGCTGTCCTGTTGTGACAGCGGCAACAGCATCGGTACCGAAAGTACCTGCCATTTTCAAAAAGGCGACACCCATCAGCATGTATACAATATTGCTGATAATAGTGGGCCAGGTGAGACGCCAGATATTAGAAGTGGAGACAGATTCCATAAGCCGCCATTGTAGCATTTGGGGCAGTTTAAGGTTACGGCTTTATGAAAAATTTAAATGCTAGTAATTAGTGTCCAGCTAAATTCATTCATTAAGGTTAATCGTAGGTTGGCATGCAGAAATACAATAGTAAGAGTTTGGCAAATGTCCCCTGCTATGAGCGCTTGTGCTGGTGGGACAAGTTATAAAATATGTTACTCTCTGCGCTGTCGAGGAGATCTAAAAGCAACCAAAAAATGAATATTACCGAGCAGGCAAAAAAACAGTTATCTCCCCTTTGGTTAAAAAACTTGCGCGGTGAGTTAGATAAAGATTATTGGTTAGCATTAAATCAATATTTAGCTGCCCAAGCCCAATTGGGTAAGGTGATTTATCCGCCGGCTGAGAAAGCCTTCTCTGCTTTTAGTCAAACTGATTTAAATAATATCCAAGTAGTTATCATTGGGCAGGATCCATATCATGGGCCCAATCAGGCAAATGGTCTCTGTTTCTCTGTTAATCCAGGTAATAAGATACCACCATCCCTTAAAAATATTTTCAGTGAATTATCGACTGATCAGAATGCAGTTGTGCCCAATCATGGGTCTTTGGATGAGTGGGCCAAGCAGGGTGTATTTTTACTAAATACCGTGCTTAGCGTTGAGCAGGCTTGCCCGGGGATACATGCTGACAAAGGATGGGAAAGATTCACAGATACAGTAATAAGAGTAATCAGTGATGAACGTGAATCTGTTGTTTTTATGTTGTGGGGTAATTACGCTGGAAGAAAGAAGAGCCTGATTGATGAATCAAAGCACCTGATCTTGGAGGCCGCTCATCCATCGCCTCTTTCAGCCTATCGAGGCTTTTTTGGCTGTAAGCATTTTTCTTTGGCAAATGATTACCTAATATCCAAAAAATCCTCTTCGATTGACTGGCAGATCCCAATGATGTCCCAGGATACCCAGCAAATTTCATTAGAACTTTAACTCAAGGCAAGATAAACCAGTGTTGAAATCGTGGCAAACCCCCAAAAACTTACTCATTATAATGACCATTGCAATGACATTTGCCTTCGCTACTTGGATGGCTCTGTTAAACAATTTTGTTATTGAGCGAGCATCATTTACCGGTAAAGAAATAGGTATATTGCAAAGCATTCGGGAGATACCCGGGTTTATGGCATTTTCTGCTGTTTTTGTTCTGCTTCTAATAAAAGAACAAACTTTTGCTTATATTGCATTAGCTCTCCTTGGTATTGGAGTGGCCATCAGTGGGTATTTTCCTTCGGCCTTAGGTCTTTATCTGACTACCTTTCTCATGTCAGTGGGTTTTCATTATTACGAAACTGTCAAGCAATCGCTTTCATTGCAGTGGTTAACAATCGATGAGGCTCCGGGAGTTTTGGGAAAGTTGATTGCAGTTAGCTCAATTGCTTCATTGGTGGTTTACAGTTTTCTGTGGGTTGCCCAACGTTATCTCGATCTTAGTTATGAAGTGATATATCTAGCAGGTGGAGGGGGTTGTTTGGTTCTTGCCCTAATTATGTGGTTAGGTTTCCCTAGATTTGAAAGTGCGACGCCTCAGAGAAAACACCTACTGTTGAGAAAACGTTATTGGTTATTTTATGCGTTGACCTTCATGAGTGGGGCAAGAAGGCAGATCTTTATGGTTTTTGCGGGCTTTTTAATGGTAGAGAAATTTGGCTACAGTGTTTCGGATATTGCAGCATTGTTTATGATTAATCATGTTTTTAACTGGGCGTTTGCTGGGCGTATAGGACTTATTGTAGGGCGAATTGGAGAACGTCGAGCACTAACTTTTGAGTATTGCGGGTTATTTTGCGTTTTTATAGCCTATGCTTTTGTTAACGATGGGTTGTGGGCTGGGGTTCTCTATGTGGCTGATCATCTATTCTTTTCTTTAGCCATTGCCATAAAGACGTACTTCCAAAAAATAGCTGACCCAGCAGATATGGCCTCTACCGCCGGTGTAGCCTTTACCATTAATCACATTGCAGCTGTTTTCATCCCAGTCTTATTTGGTTTGGTTTGGCTAGTCTCACCCATGTTGGTATTTTTGATGGGGGCAATTATGGCGGTAATAAGCTTAATATTAGCACGCAATATTCCAATTCAACCGAGAGCAGGTTGCGAAGTTCTATGGGGAGCTACAGGAAGTACGGAGTCTAAATTTCAATAAGTAATCTTTTGTTAAAGGTCTGTTTTAAGGGGTGGTCGATTAGCTTTTTTGCGCAACCAGTTTAGTTTCGATAATATCGAGGGGCTTAGGGCGATTCTCCGCTCTAGGGCAAATTTACCGGGATAATCCATCATTAGTAGCCCTGCGACCATGGTTAAAACCCCTTGTCCGGGTAAAAACAACATTAACATCCCGCTCAACAATAAAAGATAACCAATGGTGTTTTTAACCACAAAAACCAGCACCCACATTCCTGGAAAGCGATTTTTCCAAGGGGTTAGCTGTCGTTTTGATGATATAAAATAATCTTCAGGGATCAAAGCCACCAGCCAGGGCAGAGAAGCCAAGCTGGCAATGAAAACGATCAACGATATTAATCCCATCCAGACGAGTAGGTTTTCGTGGGTACTAGCCCAGAGAATGATTTGGTTCACGATGATGTAGGGAGCTCATAAGGCAGCGGCAAGAGCCTCATTGGGACCAGATCTTGATCTCCAAATTTGACCTTTGAACAGTCAGTAGACTTTATAGCCAAAATAGCTAAGACTTCGACGGTTGTGTTGCTGGCTGGTGCTACAGCAGCAATAGTTCCAATTACCTTTCCTTCGGTGTTCATTAAGTCTTGCTTGAGAGGCGGACTAACTTCTGTGTCGAGACCAATGCGATACAGCCGTCGTTTCACAGCCCCTCGATAATGAGCACGCGCGACTATTTCTTGCCCTGTATAGCATCCTTTTTTGAAGCTTATATAATCAAGGGCGTCCAGATTAATCATTTGCACAATGAATGCATCTGAAGTTTGTTCTAAAACATCGGCCGTGCCAGCGCGAATACGCAATAGATCGCTATAACCCTGTCCAGCGGGTATAACCAAATGTGTTATCGTCTGTAATTGTTCAATCGCACTCGTGACATTGAGTGTAGTAGAAAAAACTGAGGGGCTAATTTCTCTTGCTGAGTGCCACTGGACTTTTTCAACTAAAGATTCGCTACCTGAACCGGAAATCATCACGCTCAAGAATTCACGGGTGACGTCAACGATCTCAGTTTTGAAGAAGACTGAATACTTTCTAAGACTACTAATACCAACTTCAACAACAGAGTGATGGGTCTCTAACAGAAGGGTGCCATCATCGCCTTTTGTAGCACTAAACAAAAATATAATGCGTCCTTTTGGCGTAAGGTGAGCTCCATTTTTAGATTCACCAGCCTCCAGTGACGACAGATCACAGGTGACCTGCCCTTGCAAAAATTTTTCACTATCGGGGCCGCTTAATTTGATATAACCGCGATGATTCGTACTTAGCACTGTTGTTTTAGGCAGTGCCGGATAGTCTGCCACAGATTCGCCGAACGACTCTATGATATTCGAGTACTCACCGTTAGCAATCGCTGGATGATCGGGGAAAAGGAGTTGCCAGTCCATAGGTTTAATTGATCCTATTTGTTTAAAGTTAATTGTCTCTTATAATACCGCTTTTGCACACTGAATCATTAGCTATGAATAAAAACCGTCTGCTTTGGGCTAGTCGCCGCGGCATGCTAGAACTAGATCTAATTCTTACTCCCTTTGTTGAAAATGTCTATGATTCATTAGATGAGCAAGACCAACTTCGGTTTCAGGTGCTTTTGGACTGCGAAGACCAGACCTTATTTTTATGGTTCATGCAAAGAGAGCAGCCCACTGACCCAAACATGCAAAGGATACTGCAGATAATTCGTGATAGTCGCAAAAAACCATCAGCGGTTTAGTCTTAGGCCATCAAAAATCCTCGTGCTAGCCAGCGTTGGACTAGCCGTATGGATTTTACTTTTGTTAATTTTACTCCCAATAGTATTCTGGATTAAACTCCTTGCTATCATTTCGGTAGGGCTGTTTTTTTACCAATCAATCACTGCCATGCGTCTAGCTCAAATGGAAGAGTTGGTATTCAATTCTGAAACGGAGCTGTGGAATCTTTACGGTAGAGATGATTTAACTGAATTACGATTACAACCAGATCAATTTATTACAGATTGGTTGACTATTATCTATTTTAGAACCCCTGAAGGCTTTATATTCAGGCGTGCAATTACAAAAGATGTTGTTAATTCTGCAGAGCATCATCAACTGCGGTCCCTATTACTTTCTCGCAGTATTTGGCACTAGTCACGGTTAATGATGACATCTTGGCCAGCGTAATTAATGGGAACCATCACGGTATCTCGGGCAATGGGTGATAATTCAGGATAGTCCAAGGTAAAGTGAAGTCCGCGACTTTCCTTACGTTGCATGGCGCAGCGAATAATCAATTCAGATACTGTTGCCAGATTCCTAAGCTCTAGTAGGTCTCGAGTAATTAGGCAATTGCTATAGTATTCTTGGATTTCTTTTTGGAGAAGTTTAATTCGATGTTGAGCCCGTGCTAGGCGTTTATCTGTTCGGACAATACCGACGTAATCCCACATGAAACGGCGAAGTTCATCCCAGTTATGGGAGATAACAACATCTTCATCTGAGTGACCTACTCTAGATTCATCCCACTCAGGAATAAAATCAGGAACAGGAATTTGACCAATTTGTTGATTGATTTTTCTGGCTGCTCCCTGGGCGTATACCAAGCACTCTAGTAAAGAGTTACTTGCCATTCGGTTTGCTCCGTGCAACCCAGTAAAGGCATTTTCACCGATGGCATAGAGATTTAGCAGATCAGTCTGACCGTCATTGCTAACTATAATCCCGCCGCAGGTGTAGTGTGCAGCCGGAACAACTGGAATGGGGTCGGTTGTAATATCAATTCCGTACTGTAAACACTGTTTGTAAACAGTAGGGAAGTGCTCCGTAATGAACTCAGCAGATTGATGGCTTATATCCAAATACAGGCAGTCACTTCCTAGTCTCTTCATTTCATGATCTATAGCCCGTGCTACTACATCTCTGGGAGCAAGCTCCGCATCGGGGTGGAAATTCTTCATGAAGGCACTTCCGTTGGGGAGCCGCAAAATAGCACCCTCTCCACGCAGGGCCTCAGTGATCAAAAATGACTTGGCTTTGGGATGATACAAACAAGTTGGATGAAATTGATTGAACTCCAAATTTGCGACTCGACAACCTTTGCGCCATGCCATCGCAATCCCATCGCCACTGGCTCCATCCGGGTTGCTAGTATAGAGGTAGGCTTTACTGGCACCTCCAGATGCAAGTATTACGCTTTTGGCCTGAAATAGTGATATTACCGAGGTTTGTATGTCTAGCAAATAAGCGCCAGTACATCGAATCTTACGTGAGTTTTTATCCGCTTGAGTGACCAAATCAACAGCACAATGATGTTCGAAGATGTCAATGTTAGGAGCGGCAATGGCCTGATCGACTAGCGTTCCAGTGACTTCCTTCCCTGTTGCATCCGCAGTATGAAGAATTCTTCGATGACTGTGGCCACCCTCTTGTGTGAGGTGGTAATTCTGCTGATTATTCTCTCGAGTAAAGGTAACGCCCTGCTCAATAAGCCAACTAACAGCCTCAGGACCGTTTTCTACCACAAAGCGCACTGATTCCTCATGGCATAGACCAGCTCCTGCAACAAGGGTGTCTTTAACATGAGCATCGGCACTATCGTTTTCATCAAAAACTGCTGCAATACCGCCTTGAGCGAGCCAAGAGGCTCCACCTTGTAGGGAAGATTTGCTGATTAGAGCAATATTGAGGTTTTTATCTAATTGCAGGGCGCTCGTTAGACCAGCAGCACCACTACCAATGATAAGAACGTCATAAAGATGGGTTTGCTTCATTTGTATGTCACACAGTATTGGAGCGACATGATAATATAACATTTTGAATCAAGCGAACTTAAAAGGCATTCAGTGGTCTGTAGTAAAGCATTATGGGATCTTTCATTCCGTTTGCTTTAATTAATCTAATCAAAAGTAGCAAAGTCGGAATAGTGAATGACTGAAATTAAAGGTGAAGCCACAGATCAGCAGTTGGTGGTTAGAGTGCAAGAGGGCGATAAGAGAGCTTTTGATCTTTTAGTTTTAAAGTATCAGCATAAGGTCCATGCCATAGTCAGTCGTTTCGTACGAGACACTGATGAGGTTGCAGATGTTGTGCAAGAAGCTTTTATAAAAGCCTATCGAGCACTTCCTAAGTTTCGAGGTGAAAGCCAGTTCTATACTTGGCTTTATCGCATTGCGGTTAATACTGCGAAAAATTATTTGGTCTCACGCAGTCGACGGCCACCAGGTTCAGATGTTGATATAGATGATGCCGAGTATTATTCTGGGAGTGAGTATTTAAAAGATTTAGGGACACCTGAGAATCAGCTTTTTCGAGATGAATTAGAGTCAGTAATCGTTAAATCTATTGCTGAGCTGCCAGAAGATCTTCGCACAGCCGTTACATTGAGAGAGTATGAAGGTCTTAGCTACGAAGAAATTGCTGAAATTATGGAATGCCCTGTGGGTACTGTAAGGTCACGTATTTTCAGGGCTAGAGAGACAATTGATACGGTTGTAGGTAAACTAATTAACACTGAATAGAAGATTAGTGAACCTTTTACTTATTGGTTGGTCATAGACACAGCATTTAAAGAAGTTTAGTACCTTTAAGAGGCATAGAAATGAGTCAATATGATGAAAATTTAGGCGAGTCGTTATCTGCCATGATGGACGGTGAGGCGCAAGATCTTGAAACTCGCAGAGTCTTGAAGGAGTTGGCATCTAATGATGGGGCTAACGCTCTTACCATTCGAGGGAAATGGCAGCGCTATCACGCTATTTCAGCGGTGATGAGAGGCGGCGTTGTGTCTGATGTAGATTATTCATCTGTTATTTCTGAAGCGATCAAAAATGAAGATACACTCAAAACGAACCCTCTTAGAAGAATTTTAAGCTCCTCTGGCCGCTTTGCCATTGCTGCTTCAGTTGCTGTGGTCGCCATAATGGGGGTTCAGCAGTTTGAACAATCTGAATTAAACGTTAATGACACAATGAAATTTGCTCAGATTGACGATAAATCGGTTGGTGACATAGTTGGTCCAGTGAATCAGGTTCCCTTGGGTTGGACGTTGGATGCTGATGTAAGGGCTGTGAGTTCTGAAGGTATTGCTGAGAAACAATATTCAGAGCGAGAAATACGTCTTTATTTGTCATATATTTTGGCCAAGCATTCTAATCAGGCTCCTTATGTGAGGAATCAAGGAATGCTGCCCTACGCACGGATAGAGCAACGTGAATTACCTACTCAAAAGGAATAAACTTTAGTGGTGACAAAATTTCGTAACGTTAAAATATTCAAAGTGGCGGTTATTATGACCGCCATTTTTGTTTCTAGCCATTCGATATCTCAACAAGAGAATTCGGCCCAAACGCTAATGAGAAATATGATCGAGGCATCAGATGACTTGAGCTATTCAGGCCTGATAACCTACGAAAAGTCAGGTCGCCTGAAGACATCAAAGATAATTCATCTCGTTCAAGATGGAATTAGTTTTGAGAAGATTATTCATTTAGACGGCCCCGAGGGTGAATTTTCGAAATTTCGTAGTGGTTTGAGTTGCGAGTCAAGCCATATGAAAGATGCAGACACAGATTCACTACCAAATATAAACTCTAATAGTTTTAAACTACTTCAAGAATCTTATTTTTTGGAAACTCGAGGTCAATTGCGCGTTGCGAATCGCAAAGCCAGTATGTTGTTGGTAAATCCAAAAGACGAGCATCGGTTACCCTATGTTTTGGCAGTTGATAATGAGACTAATCTTCTATTAATGTCCGTATTATTAGACCTTTCAGGGAATCCTTTGGAAAGGTTCCAATTTGTTGAGCTAAACGTTGGCGAAGATGTTGCCTCGTTGGATTTTCCTGACGGGGGTTTTGAAGTCGAGAAAGATTGTAAGAGCGCAAATTCCACTGAAGATAAAAGCAATTGGAGTGCTAGCTGGGTACCTTCTGGATTTCAGCTGATTGACTCTGAAAGAAATGGGCAGACAGGTCAACAAATGCTGGTTTATTCTGATGGATTAGCTGTCTTTTCGGTTTTTGTCGAATCTCCTGAGGTTAGTGCTAAGCTACCTGTTTTAGCTACCCGTCATGGTGCTAGTGTGTTTGTAACAAGCAAGACAAAGATTGCTGATACAGAAGTTACGGTGTCTGTTGTAGGTGAGATCCCAGCTGGCACTGCAAAAATGGTCGCGGAATCAATTGTCCATGCATCTAAACTGCTCAAACCGTCGTAACTTTTAGTTACAGGTATTAACATGATTTTCGAAACCGGAACGGTCGTCTCAAAAAACCAAGATAGCTTGATGGTCGAGACCATTCAGCAGACTACATGCGACTCTTGTAGTGCACAAAAAGGCTGCGGCCATACTGCTCTTACCAAACTGACCGGTACTAAAAATGAGATCCGAGTATTGCCCGGAGATTTCTGTGTCGATTCATTGCGGTTGGGGCAGTCTGTGACTATTGGCATTCCCGAACATATAGTAGTGAAGGGGTCTCTGATGGTTTATCTGGTACCTGTCATCGGAGCCTTAACGGGTGCTTGGATGTTGGGTGATCAAGGAAAGACTCTTGAGCACGATTTATTTAGTATCTTGGGCGCATTAATTGGTCTGGTTGGTGGCGGAATTTTAGTCAACAAGCGTGGTCAAAAGGCCCGAGCGGATGTTCAAAGCAATCCAGTTTTATTTGGCATCCAGAATGATCCTCGTGAGTTAGAAAAAATAGAGTAACGTTTTAATTAATTATATTTTATGGAGTTTTAAGTGTTTAAAAAGATAGTGTTTACCACTCTGCTATTAATTGTTTGTGTGGATAAGACTTATGCTGACTTGCCGGATTTTAGTGCGCTAGTAGAAGCAGCAGCACCCGCTGTAGTGAAAATTAATACTGTTAGTAAGCCAGCTGATAATCGTGACACGTTACGGGGGCAGGTCCCCGAGATGTTTAGAGAGTTGCTGGAGCAGCGCCGACGCCCAGCGAGACCCGCGAGAACCATGGGTTCTGGGTTTGTGATTTCTGAGGATGGGTATATTTTAACTAATCATCATGTGGTGGACGGTGCAGACGACATCCAAGTTCAATTTGCTAATCGTAGTGAGTATTCAGCGGTCATTGTGGGCTCTGATCGACGATCTGATCTGGCCTTATTGAAAATTGAAGCTGATAATTTGCCTAGTTTGAAGTTTGCATCTTCTGAGAGCATTAAGGTAGGTTCTTGGGTCCTTGCGATAGGTTCACCTTTTGGTTTGGACTATTCAGTGACGGCGGGTATTGTAAGCGCCATTGGGCGCAGTTTACCCACAGAGAAAGGAGAGAATTATGTGCCTTTCATTCAGACTGATGTGGCAATTAACAGGGGTAATTCCGGAGGCCCGCTGTTCAATCTAGATGGAGAAGTAGTCGGTATTAATTCTCAGATTTATTCGCCTACTGGCGGTTCAGTAGGTCTATCCTTTTCTATACCAGTCAGCATAGCGAGTAATGTGGTTGCTCAACTTAGAGACAGTGGTGAAGTGAGAAGAGGTTTCCTAGGTGTGGGTATAAGTGATGTGGATCAGTTTATGGCAGGCGCTCTTGGGTTGCCCGGACCCATAGGTGCATATATTGAATCTGTAACACCTAATAGCGCTGCTGCCAATGGTGGCATACAGCCTGATGATGTGATTGTAAGTGTAGATGGTCAGGCTATTTTACGGTCAGAGGATCTGCCGCACATTGTTGGACTGATAGAACCAGGGGAAATGATCAATGTCGAAGTGTACCGTGAAGGAAAATTCAAAGAATTAAAGTTGAAGATTGGAGCTCTCGAAGGAGACGATAACATCCAAGCTTCTGTTACAGACCAATCAGATCGCCTTGGGCTCTCTGTTGCAGATCCGGGAGCAGAGGATCTGCGTCTGTTGCGCCTGCGCGGAGGAGTAGAAGTGGTCAAGGTGCAATCTGAGTCGCCTGCTGATATCGCGGGTTTAGAGGTTGGCGATATTATTATTCAATTGGGGTATAGCCGCATCGATGACTCAGAGGAGTATCAACTGGTCATAGCAGAAATTCCTAAAAGCACTCCAATACGCATTCGCTTTTATCGGCAGGGGAAGGCAATTTTTAGAACCATTCAGATTGATCAATGATTAACGCAATACTGATGTATTTGCATCGCTCTCATAGCTTCATTGCGGCAAATAGGCTAGACTGCGCGCGCTTATTTGAAGGGTAGTACAAACCATTGTCTGATCTTAGTCATATTAGAAATTTCTCTATCATAGCCCATATTGATCATGGGAAATCGACCATTGCCGATCGCTTTATCCAGTTATGCGGAGGACTGAGCGAGCGTGAGATGGCCGCTCAGGTGCTTGACTCTATGGATATTGAGCGGGAGCGCGGGATCACTATTAAGGCTCAGAGTGTAACGTTGCCCTATACCGCTCAAGATGGAAAAACCTACCAGCTTAATTTCATTGATACGCCTGGCCATGTTGATTTTTCCTATGAGGTTTCAAGATCCCTTGCCGCATGTGAAGGTGCTCTTCTTATTGTCGATGCTGCTCAGGGAGTAGAGGCTCAATCAGTTGCTAATTGCTATACAGCTATAGCTCAAGGCCTTGAAGTTATTCCTGTTTTGAACAAAATGGATCTACCCCAAGCTGAACCAGAAAAAGTAATCAATGAAATTGAAAATATAATTGGGATTGAAGCTGACGATGCGGTCCGATGTAGCGCTAAAACGGGCGAAGGCATTGGAGAAATTTTAGAAGAGTTAGTTCACCAAGTCCCACCTCCCACTGGGGATGTAGATGCGCCTTTGCAAGCATTAATTATTGATTCTTGGTTTGATAACTATCTTGGTGTTGTGTCATTGGTTCGTGTTATGCAAGGAACGCTAGAGGTAAAGAGTAAGATTGTCGCTAAGTCAATTGGTAAGGCCCATGTGGTTGATAGCGTTGGTGTATTTACGCCCAAACGCAAAGAGACAGGTGTTCTTAGGGCCGGCGAAGTCGGATTTATGGTTGCTGGAATTAAGGATATTTTAGGTGCCCCTGTAGGTGATACTTTGACCACCTTAAGTACAACCGATATCGATCCCTTGCCTGGGTTTCAGAAGATCAAGCCTCAAGTGTATGCAGGCATGTTTCCTGTTGACTCTGATGATTTCGAAGAATTTCGCGAAGCACTAAGTAAACTCGCAGTCAATGATGCATCTTTATTCTATGAACCAGAGAGTTCAGATGCCTTGGGGTTCGGCTTTCGTTGTGGATTTCTTGGGATGTTGCACATGGAAATTATCCAAGAAAGGCTTGAGAGAGAATATAACCTAGACCTTATTACGACAGCGCCAACGGTTGTCTATGAAATTATTACTTCTAAGGGTGAAACTCTATATATGTCCAACCCGTCTGACCTTCCAGATCCAGGCCAAATTGAAGAAATGCGTGAGCCGATTTGTGAGGCTAATATTCTTGTACCAAAAGAATATGTGGGTAATGTAATTACACTCTGCGTCGAAAAGCGCGGAGTTCAGAAAGATATGCAATTCATTGGTGGTCAGGTATCTATTCGATATGAATTGCCCATGAGCGAAGTTGTGATGGACTTTTTTGATCGCTTAAAGTCTGTTAGTCGTGGTTTTGCATCTTTAGATTATGCATTTGTGCGCTTTGAAATGGCATCATTAGTTAAGCTCGATATTCTTATTAACGGTGATCGTGTTGACGCTTTAGCAGCTATCACTCATCGTGACCATTCTATTCAAAAAGGTCGAAATTTGGCTGATAAGATGAAAGAGTTAATACCTCGTCAGATGTTTGATGTTGCAATTCAAGCAGCTATTGGAGGAAGTGTCATTGCGCGTACAACTGTAAAAGCTCTGCGCAAAAACGTAACAGCAAAGTGCTATGGTGGAGATGTTACTCGAAAGAAAAAACTGCTGGAGAAACAAAAGGCCGGTAAGAAAAGAATGAAGCAAGTTGGTAGTGTGGAAATACCTCAAGATGCATTTTTAGCGGTGTTAAAGACCTAACTGCACCGAGAAAATGGTTTAACAAAAGGATTATTTGAGATGGACTGGAACTTTGAGCTGATTCTGACGGTGATTTTTGTAATCACAGCGTTCTTCTGGGTGTTGAATCGATTTTGGGTAAAGACAGACGAAGGTATTATTGAGTTTTTAGGTTCATTAGCGCCGGTGTTGGGTTTGGTGTTAATACTCCGTTCTTTTATAATTGAGCCATTTCAGATTCCTTCTAAATCTATGGTCCCTACACTGAAAGTGGGTGATTTTATATTGGTAAGTAAGTGGAATTATGGCATCAGGCTGCCAGTTGTTAGAACTAAGTTATTTGATGTTGATACGCCTAAGCGGGGAGATGTCATTGTGTTTTTTCCGCCTCATGAGACTCGCTATTTCATCAAGCGTTTAGTCGGATTGCCCGGAGATAAAATCAGTGTTATCAATGGAATACTGTACGTTAATAATGAAGCTATGAGCCAAGAATCGTCGTTAGTTGAGCCCGGAGCGCCTCGATCTCAAGTCATGATAGAGAATCTTAATGGCGTCGAGCATGTGATTCAAAAGCGGGTGCCGCCAAGCCGCTTGAGTCAGAATTTTTCAACGGTAGTGCCTCAAGGGCACTATTTCATGATGGGGGACAACCGAGACAATTCGAGCGATAGTCGCGTTTGGGGACCTGTTCCCGAAGACCGAATCGTTGGTAAGGCGTTCGCACGCTGGATGTTTTGGGATGATTTCTTAAGTGTTCCTAGCTTCTCTCGAGCAGGATCAATCGAATAGAAGTTCGACAGCTAGTTTTACCCGGCCATGAAAAAATAGTCGGTCGGAATGCTCTTTCTTACAATATACTGTTGGTTAACAACATAAATCCTAGGTATTGCAGTGGCTGCTAATATGGCACAACTCGAGCGAAGACTTGGCTATCAATTTGATAACCCCGAGCTATTATTGTTAGCACTGTCCCATCGCAGCTTTTCTGGCCCCAATAATGAACGGTTGGAGTTTCTTGGGGATTCGATTCTAGGATTAGTCATAACAGAGCTTTTATATAGACAGTTTCCGGATGCTCGAGAGGGCGAGCTAAGCCCTATGCGCTCGCATATAGTGCGCGGTGAATCATTAGCGCAAGTGGCAAAAGAGTTAGAGTTGGGATCAGAATTGTTGCTTGGGTCGGGTGAAATGAAGAGCGGTGGTCATCGTCGTGACTCGATTCTTGGAGACACTGTCGAGGCGCTTATTGGGGCAGTTTATCTAGATAAGGGCATGGAGATGGCCAAAGAATGCATCTTGTTATGGTTCAGGTCCTTTATCGAGAGCGCCTTAAAAGTAAAGCCTGGAAAAGATCCCAAAACTGCACTCCAAGAATGGTTGCAAAAAAGGGGTGAACCCTTGCCAGACTACCAGCTAGTGAAAACAGGTGGTGAGGCACACAGTCGTTTGTTTACAGTAAGCTGTAAACTAGATGTGGTTAAAGATGAGATGAGCGCTACAGCAAGCAGTAGGAGAAGAGCAGAGCAAATGGTGGCAGAACAATTATTAACGCAATTGGAGAAAAAGTAGTGACAGCTGAAAATACCTACTGTGGTTACGTGGCTATTGTTGGTCGACCTAATGTTGGAAAGTCTACTTTATTGAACCATATATTGGGCCAAAAGCTATGTATTACGTCACGTAAACCCCAGACTACCCGCCATACTTTGCTCGGCATAAAAACTAATGACAACATTCAAATGATATTTGTAGATACTCCCGGTATTCATACTAACCAGGAGCGAGCGATTAATAGAGTGATGAATCGCTCTGCGGCCAGTGTTATTTCAGATGTCGATTTGGTTATATTTGTAGTTGACCGCTTTGAATGGAGTGAGGCAGATGAGTATGTGGCGAAATACTTGTCTAATAACAAGGTCCCTTTGATTGTCGCACTTAATAAGGTGGATATGATCGAGGACAAAAAAGCGCTCTTACCTCACCTTGAATTTCTGTCAAGTAAGGTTAATGCGGTGGAGTTAATTCCATTATCAGCTTTGAGAAAGACAAACCTTGCTGAATTGGAAGAAAAAATTAAGTCTTACATTCCGCAAAAAGATCATCTTTTTCCAGAGGATCAAATTACAGATCGCAGCGAACGGTTTTTGGCAGCGGAAATTGTAAGAGAAAAAATCACTCGGCAACTAGGGGCTGAGGTTCCTTATCAAGTGACCGTGGAAATCGAGGAATTCCGCGTAGAAGGGAAAATTACCTATATTGATGCTCTTATATTAGTTGAACGAGATGGCCAGAAAAAAATTATTATTGGCACAAAGGGTGAACGTATTAAAAAAATTGGTGAGCAGTCTCGCGCTGACATTGAAAGTCTATTGGATTCTAAGGTGATGCTGAGAACGTGGGTAAAGGTCCGTAGTGGCTGGTCTGATGATGAGCGCGCTTTACGAAGCCTGGGTTACATGGATGAGTAGGGGATAGTGAAGACTGATTCTGAAGTTGGGTTTGTGTTACATACAAGACCCTACCGTGAAACCAGTCTTTTAGTCGACTTATTTACTAAGAATTACGGACGTGTCCGCTGTGTAGCCAAAGGCTATAGAAAGCCTAATAAAAAAGGTGTTACTCGGGCTCTTTTTCCTTACACAGAACATCAATTTAGTTGGCAAGGTCGCGGTGATTTGAAGACGCTTACCCAGGCTGACGCGACTCACAGCCCTCTGTTTTTGCAAAGTGAATGTCTGTTCACAGGACTCTATGTCAATGAATTGTTTTATCGTCTTCTTCATGAGTATGATCCTCACGAACATCTCTATGATCAATACCAACAGTACTTCGCTCATATGAGTTCTGGGCAGTTAAGTGAGCTTAAACTGCGGCAGCTTGAAATGAGCCTCCTAGAGGAACTAGGTTATGGTTTGGCTATTGATACAGAGGCTGAATCTGGCGAATCTCTCGATGCAGATAAGTTCTATAAATATATCCCTGAACGAGGCTTGGTTGAGTGTTCTAAACAAAGTAAGGCAACGCCTGGTGTATTCAGAGGGTCAGATCTTATGGCTTTATCAGAGAGTGAGTTTGATCATAAGTCGGTGATTTTAACTGCAAAACAGCTTTTACGTAGCGTGATAGACTTTTATCTTGATGGGCGTAAATTGCATAGTCGTGAACTCTATCGTCAACACTTGGCTAATTCTGTAGCCCAAGATTAGACAAAGTTTAAAGGACAATATTAATGGTTATAGGTATCGGTACTGACATCGTTGAAATAGAAAGAATTTCAGACGTCCTGAATCGCCAAGGGGATAAATTTGTAGAACGTATTTTGACTGAATCCGAACAAGAGCAGTATCAGCAGAGCCACCAAAAAGCTGCTTTTTTAGCCAAGCGTTTTGCAGCAAAAGAAGCAGTGGCTAAAGCTTTGGGGACTGGTATTGGCCATGGAGTGAGTTTTCAGGATATGGTCATAACTAATGATGTTAAAGGAGCACCTCAAATAAGCTTGTCAGGGGGTGCGGCTAAAATACTCGCTAAAAAAGAGGGGTCGGTTGTGCTAATTAGTATTGCTGATGAAAGAGATTACGCAATTGCCTATGCTGTTTTATCTAGTTAGGATCTACTCCTATGAGTGATGAGATAGTGAAAAATTACACAATTAATGACCTGCGCTATTTAATGCGGCGTTTACGAGATCCTCAAACAGGATGCCCTTGGGACTTAAAGCAGACCCTCCAAACTATCACAAGTCATACCATTGAAGAGGTATATGAGGTCGTTGATGCCATTGAAAGAAATGACACGGAGCATCTTAATGAAGAGCTAGGGGATTTACTTTTTCAAATTATATTTTATAGCCAAATAGGTGAAGAGCAGGGGCAGTTCGATTTTGATCGAGTTACATCATCTATCACTGATAAATTGATTAGAAGACATCCCCATGTGTTCCCCGAAGGAACATTAGAGTCAGTTAGAGATAATCTTTCAGATACGCAAATTGACGATATTAAAGAAGCCTGGGAATCGATTAAAAAGCAAGAGAGAGAAAATAAAGGCTCTCAGAAGACCCTTGATGACATACCTCTTGCTCTGCCAGCCCTTAGTCGAGCCTTAAAGCTACAAAAACGAGCGGCAACTGTGGGTTTCGACTGGACAGATACGAGGCCGGTGATCGATAAAATTAATGAGGAACTCTGCGAGCTTGAGGTAGAAATTCAACGGGGAGATATTGCAGCGGTCGCTGACGAATTAGGAGATTTGTTGTTCAGTTGTGTCAACTTGGCTAGACACTTAAAGATCGATCCTGAAACTGCAATGCGGCATGCTAATGAAAAATTTAGTAGACGCTTTGGTGCGATGGAGGATCTTGTTGGAGATAAAAGCATTCATGATCATTCAGTTGAGCAGTTAGAGTTACTATGGCTTGAGGTCAAGAAGGCTGAATAACAAGCCAGAGCGGCCTAGTTAATTGGGTAAAAGCATATACCTTATAACAAGGGCAGGGTTGTCCAGTTATGGCATTACGTGTATCGTACGCGGCCGATTTACCGGTCTTGTCAGACGTTCTATCTATCTAGATAGCGAGATCAAAATATGAGCTTATGGATAGGTTTCAACCAATAGCTGTAAGCGATAGTTAATTGAGGATTAGCTGTAATGAGAGTCATTTTATTAGGTCCCCCAGGTGCAGGGAAGGGCACTCAAGCGAAGTTTATTACCGAACAGTACTCTGTTCCGCAGATATCTACTGGTGATATGTTGCGAGCAGCAGTTAAGTCTGGCTCTGAATTAGGATCACAGGTGAAAGGGATTATGGAGTCTGGAGGGTTAGTTTCGGATGACTTAATCATTGCTTTGGTTAAAGAACGAATTAACCAGAGCGATTGTGAAAATGGATTCTTGTTTGATGGATTTCCTCGCACCATCCCTCAAGCTCAAGCTATTAGTGACGCTGGAATAAAAATCGATGTAGTGGTTGAGATTAGTGTGGATGACGAAGAGATTGTTTCTCGTTTAAGTGGCCGCAGAGTTCACGAGAATTCTGGACGGGTCTACCATGTTGAGCACAACCCACCCAAGGTCACTGGGTATGACGACGATACTGGAGAGCCTTTGGTTCAGAGATTGGATGATCTTGAAGATACTGTGCGTAATAGGCTTTCTGTCTATCACGAGCAGACCAAACCGCTGGTGAAATTCTACACAGAGTTAGAAGATTTACAGTCTCAATCTCCAAAATTCTCAACAGTGAATGGTTTGGGGTTACTCCCTGATGTTCAGGCAAGATTAGTGGCTGCAATGGAGTAAATGCTCAACGCTCAATGGCGTATTGAATGGGCACTTTCTCTATTTTTCACGAAATACAAGATTTTTTTGGGTAATACCAAGTTTTTCAATCCAAGATTTAAAGGCTAGTAATGACATCAATTCTTGCGATAGAAACTTCAACAGACGCGTGTTCCGTAGCGCTGCATAGTGCTTCGGGAGATGCATTTCGTTACGCTCAAGAACCGCGTTCACATACTCAGCTGGTCATGAAGATGATTAATGAGGTTCTCCTTGAGTTATCTGTAGAAGTTAACAAACTAGATGCACTTAGCGTATCTGTAGGCCCAGGTTCCTTTACAGGGCTACGTATTGGGTTTGGTGCAGTACAAGGCCTAGCATTTGGTTTGGATATCCCGGTTGTGCCAGTATCTTCGCTCGAGGTTATGGTCGCTACCTATACGCGCACAATGAGAGCTAATGCCCTGCCAGCTGAGTCTCATGGTAATCAGAGAGTCATGGTTGTCCTTGATGCCCGGATGGGAGAGTTTAACTGTGGTTATTATGATGTGGATTTTGACGGGCAAATTTCAACTTGTCACGATGACCGTTTACTTAAAGCTGAAGATGCCATCAAGTGGCTGCAAGAACTCTCGCCAAGTGCAATTATTGGTGATGGAGACAAGCTATTCTCTTCTGGGGGTGAATGGTCGGAGCTTTTGACCCACGTATATCCAAACGCTGTGGATCTTTTAGGGATTGCCTTACCCAAATATAACAAAGGTGAGGGAAAGGCCATAAGTACAATAGATTTAGTCTATCTGCGCGGTACAGAGGCATGGCAAAAAAGAAAGCGAATTAGGGAAGCATAGTATGGGCACTAAGGTTGCTTTTGTAGGCCTCGGGGTCATGGGATTTCCCATGGCAGGTTGGCTATCGAAAAGAGGGTATTCAGTATCGGTATATAACCGGACTCATAAAACCGCAGAAACATGGCTACAACAATACTCAGGAGCTCTCAAACCTACCCCAGCGGATGTAGCCAAAGATGCAGATATCGTGTTTATCTGTGTAGGTAATGATGATGATGTTGCCGCTGTAACATTCGGGAAAGATGGCGTTTTTTCTGGTATGAGTGCGGGTGCTGTGCTTGTTGATCACACAACCACCTCAGCAAAACTGGCACATCAACTGGCTGCCGAAGCAAAAAGAAATAAGGTTGGTTTTGTCGATGCTCCGGTATCTGGAGGTCAACAAGGAGCAGAGAATGGTCAGCTTACGGTAATGTGTGGAGGACAGGAGTCTGACTTCCTTCGAGTCATTGAAGCAATCAACTCCTACGCTAAGGCAGTCAATCTGATGGGCCCTGCCGGCAGTGGGCAACTTTGCAAGATGGTCAACCAAATATGTATTGCGGGACTAGTGCAAGGACTCGCTGAGGGACTTAATTTTGCTGAGCGGGCTGGTCTCAATGCTCATCAAGTGGTAGAAGTGATATCAAAAGGCGCCGCTCAGTCATGGCAAATGGATAATCGCTACCAAACTATGCTCGCTGATGAGTATGAACACGGTTTTGCAGTCGAGTGGATGCGAAAAGACCTCTCATTTGCTCTTGAGGAGGCGGAAAGAAATGGAAGTTCGTTGCCTGTTACCCAAATGGTGGATCAATTTTACTCTGAGGTTCAAAAGTTAGGTGGTAATCGCTGGGATACTTCTAGTCTTTTAGCCCGTTTGAAATCTTAGTTATGGGTGAGTGTTCTCACAGATCACAAGCTTCTATAATGCGTTACTAGATCTTTAATCGATGTATTTAAACGGAATCTATAAAAATGTTGCGAGATAGAGAAAAATTTAATGCTGATTTGTCGCGTTTTTTAGACGCATCGCCTACGCCATTTCATGCAGTGCTCGAGATGACAAAAACTCTTTTGGGCGCAGGATTTACCGAGCTTAAAGAGTCTGATAGTTGGTCGCTCTCAGTCGGAGAAAAATATTTTGCTACACGCAATGGTTCGTCAATTATAGCTTTTGTCGTAGGGAAAGAAGATATCGTTGATATGGGTATTAAGATGGTTGGTGCCCATACAGATAGTCCATGTCTTATGGTTAAACCTCAGCCTGAAGTTAATAAACAAGGATATTTTCAGTTAGGTGTTGAGGTTTACGGTGGAGCGCTTTTAAATCCATGGTTTGACCGAGATTTATCTATTGCAGGACGGCTTGTGTATAGGGATAAAAAGCAAAATCTAAAGCAAAAGCTTGTTGATTTTGAGCGAGCGGTCGCAACGATACCCAGTTTGGCGATTCATTTGGATCGAGAAGCTAACAAGGATCGCTCCATTAACGCCCAGACGGACATAACCCCGATATTAATGCAATGTGCAGGCTCTACTTCGTTTAGAAATTTACTAGCAGAACACTTCTTGGGAAAAGAAGATAAGGTTATTGACTATGAGCTCTGTCTATATGACACGCAACCAGCTGCAATCGTCGGTATAAATGACGAGTTTATTACTTCGGCAAGGTTGGATAATCTTTTAAGCTGTTTTGTGGCGACCCAGTCCATTGTAAACACTAATAGTGAGCAGACTTCTTTAATGGTTTGCAATGATCATGAAGAAGTAGGTAGTGTATCTGCCATAGGGGCAGATGGGCCGTTCTTGGAGTCTATCGTTGCACGGCTGTGTGCCGTTAATACTTCAAGTGAAATGGTTAGTAGAGTCATTACTAAATCCTTAATGATCTCTTGCGATAATGCTCATGCAACGCACCCTAATTTTGCAAACAAACATGATGGCGGACATATGCCAGCGCTGAACGGAGGTCCTGTTGTGAAGGTGAATGTCAAGCAACGGTATGCCACCAACAGCATAACATCGAGTCTCTTCAAGCAATTATGTAGCGATATCGATGTACCCGTGCAGCATTTTGTATCGAGAAACGATCTAGGTTGTGGGAGTACTATTGGACCAATAACATCAGGTAGACTTGGAGTGCCGACTTTGGACGTTGGTATCCCTCAGTTAGCGATGCACTCTTGCCGAGAAATGACTGGCATCGAGGATCCGATAAGACTTTCTAATGTGTTAATAGAGTTCTTTAATAGACCATTGAACTCAAGTATTGAGGTTGAGTAACTGTGGTTAAGCGGTATGATGGAGTCACTATTAAGGCGGCAAATAATTTATGAGTAAACGGCGCGTTTTAACGGGCATTACAACCTCCGGAGCACCTCACTTAGGAAACTACGTTGGCGCCATTAGGCCTGCCGTCGAAGCGAGCCTCAGTGGTGATTATGACTCGTTCTTTTTTCTAGCTGATTATCACTCACTTATTAAATGCCAAGATCCTGAGATAGTTCATCAATCGACCTTGGAAATAGCAGCAGCATGGCTAGCACTGGGTTTAGATCCAAATAAAGTGACTTTCTACCGTCAGTCAGATATCCCTGAGATTCCTGAATTGACTTGGTTACTGACCTGCATGACTGCGAAGGGATTAGTCAATAGAGCCCACGCATACAAAGGCGCAGTGCAACTGAACGAAGAAAATGGCGATGACGCAGATTTTGGCGTCACCATGGGTCTGTTTAGTTACCCAATTCTTATGGCAGCGGATATTTTGATGTTCAACGCCCACAAAATTCCTGTTGGTCGAGATCAAATACAACATATTGAAATGGCTCGAGACATAGCGCAACGGTTTAACCATCATTATGGAGAGCATTTTGTTCTGCCTGAAGCACAGGTAGATGATGATGTAGCTGTTTTACAAGGGTTGGATGGGCGTAAGATGAGTAAGAGTTATGGTAATACTATTCCTCTATTCTTGAGTGAAAAGAAACTCAGAAAGCATATCAATAAAATCAAAACCAATTTATTGGAACCGGGCCAGCCCAAAAACCCAGATGAATCCACTGTATTTCAGATTTGGCAGGCTTTTGCCTCAGCAGAGCAATCTAGCGATATGCGCACAGCTTTTGCTGATGGAATTGCATGGGGGGAGGCAAAGCAGCAGTTATTTGAGTTAATTAATGGTCATTTGGCAGAGCCTCGTGAGAGATACATTGAGTTGATTGAAAACCCTGTTGAGGTTGAGGTTGTGCTGCGCGCAGGCGCTGAAAAAGCGCGAGTTTATAGTGCCGAATTAATTTCGATTGTGCGAAAAGCTGTAGGCCTAAAGCCTCTCGGGTGATCAGAATTTAATTCGCGATCGTAATGAGAATATACACTTTACTATGTATAATATTGGCCGAGCGAAATGAGACGCCAACCTAACGCGTAAAACATAAATAACCATTTTTTTTAGACATTGGAGCCCTGCATGAGCCACCCAAACCCGTTTGCTTTTGTACTAACTAGTATCCTTTTACTGAGTGCCTGTGGTGCTGACAATTCAGATATTGAATTGACAGAAAATCAAAAGGTCGCGGTTGCTGAGCGAATAGCTCCTGCCGGTCATGTTTTAATGGAAGGCCAATCTATGGTTAGCAGTGAAGTGGCGACCACTGTGTCAGCTCGATCAGGGGATGATATCTATAACACCAACTGTATGGCCTGCCACAACTCAGGAATCGCCGGTGCCCCAAAGTATGGCGATGCATCAGCTTGGGCCTTGAAACTTGAGAAAGGTATTGATGCCGTCTATGCCAATGCTATCAATGGCATTCGAGGCATGCCGGCTAGAGGAACTTGCATGAGTTGTAGCGACGACGAAGTTAAGACTGCGATTGACTACATTTTAGCAAATAGCAAATAGCTGGTTAGTCCATATCCCCTTGGTGGTGAGTCCGAGGGGCACATCTGTTATAAAAGAACCGCACATAGTTGCGGTTTTTTTGTAAATAGTGTCTCAGTTCTGAGTTTTTATTAATGGATGAAGTAACAATCCACAAACAAGAGACCTAGGTTTAAGATTGCTGTCGTAGAAGCTTTTTAGGACATTATGAGAGTAGCCAAGTTTAGTGCAGGATATTAGGTTTAGTATTAAACATAGCCTTGATAGCATTTTCTGAAAACTGATACTGCTGGTCGCAAAACTGGCATGTTATTAATACAAGCCCTTGCTCTTCGCAGGTTTGCAATAATTCGACCTCACCAAGAGATACAAGCGCCCGCTCAGTTCTTTCGTGGGAGCAACTGCAAAAAAATGATACCGGCTGTGATTCAAATAATCGAACATCGTCTTCATGAAATAACCTATACAACTGATCATTATGAGAGAGCACCAGTTGCTCGTTGCTTTTCAAGGTATCCATAAGCGTGGATAGGTGTTGCCAATCATCTTTTGCTTGTTCAAAGTTCTGAGTAATCGGCATTTGTTGAATCAATAGTCCAGAAGCGATGTTCTGATCTACTGCAATTTTTATTTTGGTTAATAGTTGGGCAGATTGTTCAAAATAGTGTTCTAGACAGCCGCTTAAATCAGCCGCCGCCATTTGCACAATACCTTGGTACCTCTCTCCTTGATCAGGTTCGATAGTAATTGCCAAGGTGCCAGAGCCCATCACCTCAGCCAGATTAGCAGAATCAGATAAAGTGCTGCTCTTAGAAGAGTCCCAATCACCACGAACAATGCCGCGTAGTTTTTGACCCTGACTACATTCCGCCATGATTGTTGAAACTGGGCCATCGCCGGTCGCCTGCACGGTTACCATGCCCGATTGCTTAAGTGAGGCGCCAATAAGACTGGCTGCGACTAAAAATTCTCCGAAAAGCTTAGAAATAGTTTGGGGGTAATCATGTAGAGCAATAATGTCTTGATAGCTGGATGATAGGGTAGTTATTTCTCCACGTACGTCAGTACCGTCGAATAAAAAGCGTTGCAGAATATCTGGATTTTTCATATGCGCGCTATTGTACTGAAAGATTTGAGTAGATTAACCTTAATTTTCTAAAAACCGATGAATTTGCCGTCGTTGTTTTTTATTTGGTCTTACAGAGGCCGGTGTAGATCCATAAAACGCTTTTCTTTCGGCAGATTTTTTTTCTCTTTTAGCTATGCTTTCTTGAGTTTCTTCATAAAGACTTTGAGCTTCGGGTGCTCCACGCCTTTGCTCCGAGAGAGCTATTACCGTAATTGTTCTTTCGTCTTCTCCTTGACGGACTCTGATCAGCTCGCCTACCTCAATCATACGGCTAGGCTTGCCTTTTTGGCCAGCCACATGAACTTTACCGTTGTCTACTGCTGTTTTAGCGAGAGCTCTAGTCTTAAAGAACCGAGCTGCCCACAACCATTTATCAAGTCGGATCTTAAGCATAATGTAGTTTACCATTGTGCGACAGCAGCTCTTCAAAGTGACTAATCGAAGAGTATTTCGATTTGTTTTTAGCTGCGATTGTACTGTCGGGGCTATCGACACATAGTAAGTTGGCAACACCGTAACGTTGAGCCGCATCCAGAACTGATTCTGAGTCATCAATAAAGAGTGTTCTTTGAGGATCGAAGGGGCATTTTTGTTGGAAGGCTCTCCAAAAATCTAAGGATTCCTTTGGGAAGCCATATTCGTGAGAGGAAACAACTATATCAAGTTCTGTTTTTATATCTGTCACAGAAAATTTTAAAGCCACACTGTCAGGGTGAGCATTTGTAACTAATATTCGCTGCTTATTGTTGGCACTTAATGCCTTCAAAAACAGTAGTGATTTAGGTCGTTCGCTGATGAGATGGTGTATCTTTTTTTTCAGTCCAACAACATCTAAATCTAATTGGTGAGACCAAAAGTCAGTGCAGTACCAATCTAGAGTACCTCTCTTCTCAAACAATTGGCGTTTTAAGTCATCCAGAGCTTTTTCCTCCTCACCTGGAAAATTTGCTACATAACACTCAGGTAGGTGCTGCAGCCAAAAGAAATTGTCGAAGTGCAGGTCCAATAGAGTACCGTCCATATCAAGCAGCACCGTATCAATCTTTGTCCAATCTATTACCATTTAATTACCGTTTACTGGGATTCTAAAAAATATCGTCGGGGAGAGGGTTAAGCTCTGTTTCTGAAGAACTAGAATCTTCGTCTGGCGCTGCAGGGACATTTTTAGTTCTGAAAAACTCATAGATACCCTTGTTACTAGGCGCAACTCGTTTCCCTGTTTTTGGATCAATTTTGACTGTGACAATACCGTTAGGTTGACGTTTATCTAGATCAGCCTTGCCTTTGAGGGCTTTTGACATAAAGTCAATCCAAATAGGAAGTGCAGCGGACCCGCCATATTCATTGCGACCGATGACTGAATTGTCATCAAATCCAACCCATGCTGTTGCAACTAGATGAGGAGAATATCCAGAAAACCAAGCATCTCTTGGACCATTGGTAGTGCCAGTTTTACCTCCAATATCGCTTCGGTTGAGCACTTTAGCTTTAACACCAGTCCCCCTCAAAATAACGTCTTTTAGCATGGAGTCCATTAAAAATGCTGTCTGAGGATCCATTTCTCGTTTAGCAGGAATGACTTTGGCACTAGGCAGTGTTGCCAGGCTTTGTTTAACTTTATCCCAGCTATACCGATCGCCATCCTCCGCAGATACTTTTTCTAAATCATCAAATAGTGCTCGTAGTTGCAAGTCAACTTCAGGCGACATCATATTTTCTCTAGATGCTGCATCACCAGACTTCAATTGATCGTTAGGTTCACTACAGGAGTCGCAGGCAACTTCAGGAGATGCCTGAAAAATAACATTTCCATCTCGATCAACGATTTTATCAAGAATATGATGTCTAACTTGATAGCCATCATTGGCAAACATGGCATATCCAGTTGCAATCTCTAATGGAGTCAAGGCATAACTCCCTAACGCCAGAGATAAATCTAACGGCATTTCACTTGTGTCAAAACCAAATAATTGTAGCCCTTCAAGTGTTCGATCAATCCCCATTCGCCTCAAGAGTCTTATAGAAACTAGATTGCGAGAACGGTATAGGGCCTCTCTTAGACGGGTGGGCCCATAGAACTTGCCTCCATCATTTTCTGGTCTCCATGTATCTTCTAGCTTCGCATCATCAAAGACCACTGGAGCATCATTGATGATTGATGCCGGCGTGAACCCATTTTTAAGGGCAGTTGCATAAATGAAAGGCTTGAAATTTGAGCCGGGTTGGCGAGCGGCTTGAGTAGCTCGGTTAAAACGACTCTCTCTGTAGTCGAAACCTCCGACCATAGTTTTTATAGCGCCATTGTAAGGGTTTATCGCCACTAATGCTGACTGTACGATTGGAAGTTGAGCCAAGCGTATATTTCCGTTTTCATCTTTTGTAATTCTGATCAGATCTCCAGAAGTAAATAGGTCGGCGGCCGATTCAATTGGGGCTGATCTAGCATTTACTGTTTTATAGATTCGTAATCCTTTCAAACCATCACTCCAATTGAGTGTTTGGCTACCGCCATCTCTGGTTAGTAGTGTCAGTCGATCATCAGCAACTAGGTTTATTATCGCTGGCTCTAAAGGCCCAATATCACGAGTGGTTTTCAAGGTTTCTGCCCAGAGAGATTTCTCTATTCCTGATTTCTCTACACCTCTATATCCGTGACGTTGATCGTAGGATAAGACTCCAGAATGCAAGGCATTGACACCATTTTCTTGCATTGAAGAGTCAATTGTAGTGATTGCTGTATAGCCTTCCGTATAAGCTTTGAGGCCGAACTTAGAGATAACCTCTTGTCTGACGATTTCAGCAACATAATCGGCTTCTACCTCTGATTTGGAGCCGTGGTAGAACGCATTATCAACTTCAATTATGGCTTCCTGATATTCTTGGTAGGAAATACTGTTTAGTTTTAACATTCGTCCCAATATCCAATTTCTTCGCTCAGTTGCGCGCTTTGGGTTGGCAATGGGATTGTAAGCAGATGGGGCTTTAGGCAGACCTGCTACCATTGCAATCTGGGACAGGCTGAGATCTTGAAGATTTTTACCGTAGTAAACCTGTGCGGCCGCGGCGAATCCATAGGCAGTTTTACCAAGAAACATTTTATTTGCGTAAAGGGATAGTATCTCTTCTTTGGTCAGTACCTCTTCAATGCGAAAAGCGAGTAATATTTCATTAAATTTGCGAGTAAATTCTTTGCGCTTATGGAAGAAAAAGTTTCTGGCGACCTGCATTGTAATTGTACTTCCGCCACCAACAGCTTTCCCTTGACTTACGAGTTGTACAACGGATCTTACGAGCCCAGAAACAACAATCCCTTTATGTTCGAAAAAACTATCGTCCTCTGCGGCCAGAAGGGCATCAACCATTTGCTGGGGAATATCTTCAAAATCTATGGGTGTTCGTTTTTGGTTGCCAAACTCACCGATAATCTTTAAATCATGAGATGTTATTCTGAGTGGAATCTGCATACGGACATCTTTGAGCTCTTCAGCAGAGGGTAGTTTTGGACTCAAATAAAGATAAAGACATGAAGTGACTAATAGAATGCCGCCTACCCCCAGTAAAAGGGTTATCAAGCTAAATTTAATGGCCCGACGACGATTCATAAATTAATTTCCTTAAATCATTTTTTCTATTATAGAACGTCAGTAATGTGAAGTGCATCCAACTAGTTAACGAAAATACAGTTATTCTCTGAACCTGCAATGGCTATTATTGGGTTTCTTTTGTGTTCGGTAAATTATTTGCGCTTAAAGATAAGATTTTATCACTAAATTTCGGTTTCAAGTCGGTGCCTAAAACAATATTAGGCATCGACATTTCTTCGTCTGCAATAAAAATCATTGAGATGGAGTCTAATCATGAAGGTCATAAGGTTATCTCTTATGGTGTCTCGCCACTCCCGCCTGGAGCTGTAATCGACAGAGAAATTATAGATCTAGAGGCGACTGCAAAAGTGTTACAAATTACGCATCAAAACTCTAACGCCTCGTCGGTAAAGGCGGCAGTAGCAGTGTCTGGATCATCAGTGATTTCGAACTTCATAGATGTGCCTAGAGCACTATCAGAGAAACAGTTGGAGGCGAGAGTTGAGTTAGAGGCTGGCACTATAATTCCCTTCAATCTTGACGAAGTAAATTTAGATTTTGCTGTGGTAGGTCAAAATCCATTGAGTAAAGATGAGTTGAGAGTGCAGGTGGTCGCTTGTCAGCGAGATTATGTTGATCAAAGAAAAGAGGTAATCAAACTAGCGGGGCTTCAACCTGTTGTAGTTGATGTTGAAAGCTTTGCGTTTGCGCGAGCTTATAAAGAACTTATCAAAACAGAGGCGGCTCAGTCAAAACAGCATGATCGGATAAATAGTGAGGGCATTGTCTATGACTCAGAGGAGGTAGTTGCAGTGATAGACATTGGTGCGTCGGTATTCACTTTTGTAGTGATCTCTCAGTCAATGGTGGTTTACTCTTTAGAACAACCGTTTGGTGGCAAGCAACTAACCGAGGATATCCAACGACACTATAACTTGTCTTGGGCAGAAGCGGGGAAGGCAAAACGGAAAGGCGGGCTAGACTCTGATTATGTTGAGGCCATGCTTGATCCATTTAAAGAATTGCTGATCCAGCACATTAAACGCTCGATTCAGGTTTTTTACTCATCGACCGAGATCAAGAAAATTGATCGGTTGATGTTATCTGGAGGAGTGTCAAAGGTGGTAGGTTTGCCTGATGAAATTTCAAAAGCCGTTGATATTCCAGCAGAAATAGTAGATTTGCTAAAAAATATTACGTTGAGCTCTCAAGTTAGTCGCTCTCGACTTCTTTCGGACACGCCTGCAATGATGCTTGCTTTTGGTTTAGCTTTATCTAAAGGATATAAATGATAGAACTGAACTTACTTCCATGGCGCCGAGATCTTGCTTTTCGCAGGCGTAAAGAGAAGTTCCTCATTCTTGTGCTAACGGGAATCTGTGCAATGGTATTTGTGGTACCTGCCGCGTTGATTACTAATAATTGGGTAAATGAGTCTAAACAGCTAAACGATTATATTCAGTCCAGAATTGACAGATTCGACGAGACTCTTAAGGAGGTAAGAAATCTTGAATCCAAAAAAACTGAGTTGATCGGCCAAATTCAAATACTTGAGCATTTGCAATCGGGTCGATCCGCTACTGCGAAGGTGTTAGATGAGTTGGTTATCGCAATGCCAGACCAAATCACTCTAAAGCGCGTGGAGCGAAAAGATAATCTACTAGTGATCATAGGCCAAGCTGAGTCGAATAGTGATGTGTCACAATTTATGAAAAATATTAATAGATCCTATCTGTTCAGTCGACCGCGCCTGTTGGAAATTGAAAAACAGATGAAGGGTGAAGGTTACGCGAATGAGTTTTACATCAATGTTTATCTGGATGATCAGGAAGAGGAATCCAAAGACCAAGTTGGTTGGAAAGGAGACTAAATGTTGGACAAACAAAAAGGCATCGATATTTCCGACATGTTCAGTAGAGAAGACATTACGTTAGCCCATTTAGAGACCTGGCCCCGGCCGATATTTTTTTTAACAATCTTTTGTGTATTTACGTTGGTAGTAGCTGCAAGTTACTACATGTTCATACGTGGAAATTTAGATGAGTTGAGGGATCAGGAGTTATATGAGTCTCAAAAAGTTACCGAGTATGGGCGTAAGAAGTCATTGATTGCTAGAAAAGATAAGTATATTCAACAAATGGCTGAGTTGGACCTAATGTTTGCGTCCTTTACCGAAAAAATGCCTGTTGATTCAGAAGTGCCTGAAATAATTGAAGATATTACTAGAGTCGCTACTCAGTCTGGTTTGGTTACGTCAGTGATATCTATTCAGAACGAAAAAAATTCTGGGCTATACAGAGAATTGCCAATGAAGATTAGCGTTTCTGGACAGTATCATAACCTTGGTAATTTCGTTGCCGGCCTAACGCAACTAGAAAGATTAGTGAGTTTACATGATTTTTCACTGGGAAAAACCGAAGGGAATGAAATCTCGTTAGAATTGGATGCTAAAACTTATCGTTTTAATTCTGTCGGCAACCCACCATGAAAGCTTTCTTAGTAATACCGCTATTATATTTGATGGTCGGTTGTTCTGGACAGGATAAATTCATTGAGATTAATGTCCAGTTAGATGAATTTGCTTTGACCCAAGTTTCTGATGTGGAACCTCTGCCAAAAATGCCAGTTGAGAAAGGCTATGTCTATCAGTCTAGTTCTAGGCGAGACGTATTTGAGCGATTCAGTCAGCCATCACAAGATACCTTTTACAGCAAAGAAAAGGTTACTAACCCTGATTTATTGAGGCCGAAGCAACCACTAGAGTTTTTTGATCTGCTGTCTTTAAAAATGGTTGGTTCCTTGAAAAGTAAGACAGATGTTTGGGCTTTGCTTGTCGATTCTAATGGCATTATTAATAAAGTTAGAAAGGGCGATTTTGTAGGTAAAAATTATGGCCAAGTAATTTCTATTAAAGATACGCAGGTAATTATTTTGGAGAAGATTTCTGATCATAGAGGTGGCTGGTTTGGTCAGCGTCAAGTGGTAACATTGGAGAAGTGAAATGAATGTGAATGTAAGTCAAATTAGTGTTATTTTGAATTTTAGATTATTAGCAATTACGTTAGTGTGTATGGTTGCTGTGATCGCAACTAAAGTTGAAAGTGAAGAGCTGTCCATTACTAATGTGGATTTTGATGTAAACTCAAAAGGACATGCTCGGGTTACTATCAGCTCCAATCAATTAGTTTCAGACGCTGTTGTATCAGTGATCGACAATCAAATTAAAGTTGTTTTTAAGAAAACAAGTTTGCCTAGTAATCTTGATAAAAGGTTAGATGTTTCTGATTTCTCCACACCAATTATATATATCGATAGTGAACAAAAAGACAATGATGCTATTGTTCAAATTGTGAATCGCAGATTATTTACCTACAAAACTGAACGAACGGATAATCAAATTATCATCACAGTTTTAGATAGCAGATCCTCTTCTTCACCCAAAGAACCAAAGAAAACCACTTTCAAAGGAGATCTTATTGATCTGAATTTTCAGGACATACAGATTCGAGATGTTCTACAGATTGTGGCTGACTTTAAATCACTAAATTTGGTAGCCACTGACTCAGTAAAAGGAGCTATTAGTCTTAACTTAAAAAAGGTTCCTTGGGATCAAGCGCTGGATACGATTTTAAAGTCAAAAGGCCTAGGAATGCGAAAGCAGGGAAATATATTACTTATTGCGCCCTTAGAGGAATTAAGTGATAGAGAAGCTCGGGAGATTGAAGATCTGAAACAATTACAAGCTTTGGCTTCATTGGAGACTTACATTGCAAGAGTCAAGTATGCAGATGTAAATAATATTTCTAAGTTTTTTGGGATGTCTTCAGATACGACAAGTGGACGAATTGATGATGACGGGACTAACAGTGAAGGGGGCTCGACACTTCTGTCGGATCGTGGATCAGTCATTATCGATGAGCGAACGAATACTATTATCTTAACTGACGTGCCCGACAAAATAGCTGCATTTAAGCGCATGCTAAACCAAATAGATATTCCCGTGAAACAAGTGCTCATTGAAGCCCGCATAGTTCGAGCCTCTTCGGATTTTCGCAGAGAATTAGGAGTCAGTTGGGGGGTAGTAGGTAATGATGCAGTCAATTTCAATGCAATCAGTGATCCTAACCAAATGCTCACTGGTGTATTAGCCTCAGATTTAGGCATTGAGAATTCACCGACGGCACTGTCTCTTGGTTATCTCTCTAATAACCTTTTGATTGATTTAGAACTAAACGCTCTAGAAGCTGGGGGTTTTGGAGAAATTGTTTCTCAACCGAAGATTCTTACTGCAGATAAAACTCAGGCATCTATCAAATCTGGAGTTGAGATCCCGTATCAAGCAGTCACTACAAGCTCTAATACAGCAGGTGGCGTAGTCCAAACTCAATTTAAAGAGGCAGTGTTGAAACTCCAGGTAACTCCACAAATAACACCTGATAATCGAGTGATCATGGATATCTTAGTACAGCAAGATTCGGTAGGTAGCTTTACGGTGAACGCTGAGCCAGCGCTTAATATTACTGAAATAACAACGCAAGCTTTGGTTGGCAATGGACAAACTCTCGTGCTCGGTGGAATTTTCCAGTCTGAAGAACTTTCGGACATAGAGGAGGTTCCAGTTCTTGGCGATATACCGCTGTTAGGCAACTTGTTTAAAAAACAAATGCGCGCAAAGGATAAACGTGAAATACTCATATTCATAACACCCAAAATAATAGATGAAAAATTTATAGACACATGACCACAAGGCATCTTTTTTTAATTGGCCCCATGGGCGCAGGTAAATCTACCATTGGCAAACAGCTCGCTAGTGTTTTAGGGCGCCCATTCCTCGATATTGATTTAGAAATAGTTAAGTCAACAGGTGCAGATATTCAATGGATCTTTGATATGGAAGGAGAAGATGGTTTTAGACAGCGTGAATCCAATATGCTCATGCGCACTATTTCTTCTTCAACGCCATCCGTTATCGCTACAGGTGGTGGAATTGTTTTAAGTACAGATAATCGCAATGCGATGACCACTGCCGGCAAAGTTGTTTATCTCTGGGTCACTAAACAACAACTTTATGAGCGGACCGAACGAGATAAGAAGCGGCCTTTACTGCAGGTCGAAGATCGTAAGTCAACAATAGATCTTCTCTACGAGCAGAGAGATCCGCTTTATCGAGAGATTGCCGATATTATCTTCAGATCCTCTAGTTTTCACGCTCATCAAGTAGCTGCTGAACTTGCTGATCAGCTATCTGTAATTTAGTTGATACTTAGTTTGAATATAAATTCTCCGAGCATGAGGGGCATTAAAAGGTTAAACTAGGGTTGAATCCAAGAAACATAAAGAGCCATGATCAAATCTTCAAGCCCTAACGCTAGCGCCTCAAAAGTCCTGCAGGTCGATTTAGGTGATCGAAGCTACCCGATTTTTATAGGCTCAGCAGAGTTATCTAGAGTAAATCTGGATACATATATTCAAGGCCAAAAAGTCCTAATTGTCACTAATGACACTATAGCCCCCTTATATTTAGACTTGGTTATCGACGGCCTATCTGAGAAGCAGGTAGATGTTGTAGTCTTGCCCGATGGTGAGAGGTTTAAAAATCTAGATCATTTAAATTTGATTTTCACCACGCTGCTAGAGAATCAGCACGACAGAAAGACAACCTTGATCGCTCTTGGCGGAGGGGTTGTTGGAGATATGGCAGGTTATGCCGCCGCATCATATCAGCGTGGTGTCCCATTCGTTCAAATACCCACAACGTTGTTAGCCCAGGTAGACTCCTCGGTCGGTGGAAAAACTGGGGTCAATCATGAGTTGGGTAAGAATATGATAGGCGCTTTTCACCAGCCAAGAGCAGTTGTTGTCGATTTAGATATTTTAAATACACTCCCAGCTAAGCAGTTCTCGGCGGGTATGGCCGAAGTGATTAAATATGGTTTGATTACGGATTATGACTTTTTAGAGTGGCTGGAAGTCAATGCTCAGATGCTATTAAATCGAGATGAGAATGCGCTCAGTTATGCCATAGAAAAGTCTTGTATTAACAAGGCTAAAGTAGTTACTGCGGATGAAACTGAACAGGGTGTGCGTGCGATTCTTAATCTTGGGCATACGTTCGGTCATGCTATTGAAACTTTTCAAGAATACACTGGTTTTTTACATGGGGAAGCAGTGGGCATAGGAATGTTAATGGCGATGGAGGTTTCTGTGCTGGCCGGGCATTTAGTGGATCAAGATGTGCAAAGAATTAGACGTCTACTAGAGGTTTTTTCGCTACCTTCAAGACCGCCAGATAATATGACTTCGACTGACTTTATCTCACTAATGTATCGAGATAAGAAAGTGCTTGATGGCAAGCTTAGGCTTGTATTGCTCAGAGCATTAGGGGATGCCTATGTTGAGGATGATTCCTCGCAAAGTTGGTTGAAAAAAGTTTTAATTAGTACATGCGGCGCATAAGGCGTAAGCCAAGCATATCCTTGTAACTAGTTAATCATGCTGTGAATATTCGATATTTTGGTTGAATTCGATCTAAAACTGCTTATTTAATGGCCCCTATTGCGGTCTCACTGCGTAATCACGTTTGTCGAAATCGGTTTGGAAGTGTAAAATGCGTGTCCCTCGGAGATAGATCGGGGCTGTGCAAACACGTCCCACAAACCACACCCTTAGCCCTCAACGAAGAATTAATAAATATGGATGAAGCGACACAGTTTGGCCTATATGACAGTGCTTTCGAAAAAAGTAGTTGTGGCGTAGGGTTTCTCACTCGCAAAGATGGCAAGCAGACTCACGAACTTTTAGTTAAGGGACATGAGGCACTCTGCGCAGTGCCTCACCGTGGTGGCATGTCAGCTGAAGGTGTTGGAGATGGCGCCGGTGTGTCCGTTGATCTTTCAGTTGAGTTTTTTAATAAAGTGACTAACTCCAAGTTAACTCCTGGTGAATTTGGAGTTGCCAACTTCTTTTTGCCAAACGATCCAAGTCAGCATCAAAGCGCCAGAGAATTGGTTGATCTAGCATTAGAAGCCCAAGGGATGAAAATTCTTGTTACTCGCGATGTACAAGTTGATAATTCTGTTTTGCGTCCGGCATCAGTAAAATATCAATTACCAATTGCCCAATGGGTTTTTGCTGCGCCAACAGGAATTAAAGGAACTCAACTAGATAAAGCGATTCACAAGGCCCTGCTAGCTATTGAGTCAAAGGCTTACACAGAGGTAGCGCTTGATGGGCTCTATCCCTTATCGATGTCAGCGCAGATGCAAGTTTTGAAGGGGCGCTTGAATTCTAATGAAATAATTCCGTATTTCCTAGACCTTAATGACTCAGCCCACAGCATTCATACGCTGTACTTTCATACGCGATTCTCGACTAATACTGATCCTCATCCGTCTATGGCTCAGCCATTTAGGCTGATGGCTCACAATGGCGAATTAAATACCGACAAAAAGAACCGTCTTTCTGAGACTGCTATTGCTCGCTCTAAAGAGAATAATATTATTAGGCCAAAAGGTCAGTCGGACAGTTGTCGTTTAGACCAGACGCTCCAATCTCGAGTTGTTGAGGATGATCTTGATTTGGTTACTGCGGTTGTTTCAATGATGCCGCCAGCATGGGAAAACGATAAAACGCTCTCACTCAATGTTCGGGCGATGCTTGAGTATTTTTCTCTCTATGAGGAGAAAAATGATGGCCCTGCGGCGTTAATTTTTGGTGACGGTTCAATCATTGGTGCTCGGTTGGACAGACTTGGTCTACGGCCGCTCAGAAGTATAGAAACTGAAACGTACTTAGCGGTTATGTCAGAAGCGGGCCAGATAGATTTTGGTGATGAACCTGTTTTGAGTCGTGGACGCATCGAAGCCGGCGGCATGCTCTACTATGATCATTCGCAAAAACGTTCTTTTGGCACTGAAGAGGCTTTAGAACTGCTGGCCAGCCAACGTAATTATCTTGATTTAGTTGAGAAAGCTCGTATTGCAATTGAGGAATTGCCTGACATTTCCGGCGAAGAAACGTCCTTGTCTACTAGTTACTCAGGTGATCTTCCTTTGGCGGGACGATATGTAGCCTATTCTCAAAATCAAGAATGTTTTCGCTTCATGATAGATCCAATGCTGGCCACTGGGACTGAAAAGGTGTCTGCCATGGGTTACGGCAATGCAATTAATGCGCTCTCCGACAATGAAGGGGGAGTTGCTAAGTATTTTTCCCAGCGTTTTGCTCAAGTAACTAATCCGCCTTTAGACTCAATTCGTGAAGTCGAAGGAATGACTATGCGTGTAGCTCTTGGGACTAAACCCAATATTGGTGCTAAGCCTGGCCGCCAAATTGTTCTTCAATCTCCGATTCTTAATCACGCACAGATACTTAGAATTCGATCGCAGAAAGAGACTCCCGTTGGCCGTTTTTCAATGTTATTTAAGCCGATCTTTGGTGACGTAGAGGCAAATAAGAGGTCGCTAATTGACGGGATTGATGGGGTTTGTGACGATGTTGAGCAGTTTGCAAGAGAGCAAGGTGGAATCGCCATTATTAGTGATCGCCATGTAACACGGTCCCAGGGTTCTATTTCCATGACTCTGATAGTGTCAGCGATTAATCAGCGGCTTATTGAAACGGGCCTCAGATTGAGGGTTTCTTTGATTGTTGAGAGCGGACAAATTTGCTCGTCACACCATGTTGCCTGTGCTTTGGGATTTGGCGCCGCGGCAGTTTATCCAATGGGTGTGCAGATGCGTGCCGAAGATAAGTTTTCTGACGATGCTGATGGTGCGTATCAGAAGTTTGCCAAGGCTGCAGAAAAGGCTTTGATGAAGACTATGGGCAAGGTTGGTCTTTGCACCGTGGAGAGTTACTCAGGTGGAGAGTTTTTTGAGCCTAATTTCTTAAACACAAACGATCCGGTATTCCGTCGCTATTTCCCTAACATGAAGTCCCCGGTTGGGGGAGTGGGCTTTACTGAGATTGCTCAAGCTCACGCGGATTGGCATGAGCGAGCACTTATTTGTGAGGTTGAAAACGATATTCCCATGCTAGGGCTTTTCAAAGAGCGAGCTGGAGGTGCCGGGCACTCATATGGTGTGGCAGCAGTTCGCGGCTTTGTTGATTTAACGGAAGAACCTATCGTTTTTGACACAGAGAATGATACCGATACCAACGATGTGTTGAGACTTTTGACTCTTAATCGCATGGAGGGTGCTTTTGGAATTAGCGATGAGGGATACACGAACACGAGTTTTGATCGACTTACACCCCAAGCAATTAATCAGTTCAAGATCACGCCCGGATATAGAGACTTCTCTCGAGCCATGACAGAGGAAAGATCCACTAGGCCGGCTGCATTAAGAGATGTCTTGGCATTCCCTGCGGATGTTTCATTCCTTTCTAAATCGGATGAATTTAAGCGTGAGATGATGTTGTTTAACAGAGCGGGAAACAATCATTTTGTTATTCGAGGCTTAAACTGTGAAATGCTTGCAGATGATCAATATGCACTCCGTTTGACAGGACCTCTGGCCGATCAACCTTCAAGGTTAGACGCTTTAGCAGCTTCATTTGTTGATCGTTTCGGCGTAGACATCATTGACCAATCAACTAGCGCTGATATTTTAACTTTACATGTGTCCGGCGCCGCTCAGGATTACGTGAGTCGCTTGCGGAGAGCTAAACCAAAAGTAGATTTATCTGAGGTTCAGCCTGCTAGTGAAATAACTCCACTTTTAGCCTCCGGTGCCATGAGTCACGGTGCTTTGGTTGCTACTGCCCATGAAGCAGTAGCTCATGGGACTAATATGGTTGGTGGAATGTCTAACTGTGGGGAAGGTGGCGAACATTTTTCTCGCTACGGCACTATCCGCGCCTCTCGCATCAAACAATTTGCCTCTGGCCGCTTTGGTGTTTGGGCTGGTTATCTAGCTGACCCAATGCTTGAAGAGATAGAAATAAAGATTGGTCAGGGAGCTAAACCCGGAGAAGGTGGTCAGTTGCCAGCACCTAAGGTTAATGTGGAAATAGCTGCTGCGCGTGGTGGTGTCCCTGGTGTAGAGTTAATTTCGCCTCCACCTCATCATGATACATACTCGATTGAGGACTTGGCCCAGCTGATACACGACGCTAAAGCCGCCAGGGTACGTGTGATCGTTAAACTGGTCTCTTCTGATGGAATTGGAACAATCGCCGTCGGCGTAGCAAAAGCTGGTGCTGATGTAATTAATGTTGCAGGCAATACTGGAGGCACTGGAGCGGCTTCAGTTACTTCTTTAAAGTATACAGGGCGGGCCGCAGAGATCGGTATAGCGGAAGTACACCAAGCTCTGTGTGCTAACGGGTTGCGCCAAAAGGTCGTGCTTCGATGTTCTGGAGCCCACCAAACAGGTTCAGATGTTGTTAAGTCAGCGTTAATGGGTGGAGATAGCTTTGAGTTTGGTACTACAGCGTTGATGATGCTGAAGTGTGTCATGGCAAAGAACTGTAATATCAAATGCCCAGCGGGTTTAACGACAAATCCTGAGGTGTTTGATGGTGACCCGAGAGCTCTTGGACAGTACCTACTCAATATTGCCCATGAAGTAAGAGAAATTCTTGCGGATCTGGGGTTGAGATCGTTGCGCGATGCCAGAGGCCGCTGTGATTTGATTCATCTACTAGATCATCCCTCATCAGTAGGACAGTTAGATCTCAGAGCAATGCTGACTGTAGTGGAGGAGCGAAAGGTCGACCAACCAATTTATATGGAACGTGACTATGCCGTTGATGAAGGCTTTATTGGTGTTATTCGTGAGGCATTGGTAGATCAAAAGCGGCTATCAATAGAATTACCGCATAGTCAGCCATTAAATAACTGCAATAAGAGTGTGGGTGGTCAACTTGCCATAGATATTGAGCGCATACTCAATCATGAGTTGAGAGATCTTGATTTACCTGCAGTGCTCAAAGACAGGCGAGGAAGGCGTTTTTTACGGAGCGGTGCAATAAAAATAGCGACCCATGGCTCTGCAGGCCAGTCTTACGGTGCATTCTGCAATGACGGCATGCTGATGGAGCATACGGGGACTTGCAATGATGGTGTTGGTAAGACAGCTTGCGGTGGGGAGCTCATAATTCATGCACCAAGAGGAGGGTCTGATAAACCTGGGACTAATGTTCTCATAGGGAATTTTGCACTATTTGGTGCTACTGGGGGCCGATTATTTGTTGAGGGCCAGGCTGGAGATCGGTTTGCTGTGCGTAACTCAGGGGCTACAGCAGTGGTTGAAGGTGTAGGTGATTTCTGTGCAGAGTACATGACCAACGGCGCAGTGCTGAACTTAGGAGCATTTGCCAAGGGTTTCGGTAACGGTATGTCAGGTGGGTTCGCCTATCAATATGATCCTTACAAGAAGTTCACTCACTGTATCAGCCACGATTCTGTGCTGCTGGGTTATGTAGATAACAACACTGAGGAAGCGGAAATTCATGCTCAAGCAATACACACTATGCTGCAGTGGCATGCTAAATCAACTGGATCTAAAAAGGCGTCATGGCTCCTTAAAAATTGGAATGTTGAGCGCGCAAATTTTGCTTACATAACTCCCCGAGCGCTCTTACAGTATCAGGATTCTGAAGCTATTTTAGAGGCCAAGCCGCGTAAAGAGCTAGCTGAGGAACTCGCCAATGCTCTTGCGGCATTTCAAGTCAATAAGCTTAAAAAGGCGTGGCGTTCTGGACAGCCTGTTATGAAAGGCTCAGTCCCCAATCCTGAATTGTCTGAGAGTGGCGATATGTATGAGCTCATAAACACTTACTCGGTGCTCGATGCAGCTCAAAAAATAGCTCTTAAAAAGCTTCCTGGCTCAACATCTTTGGAAGATCCTGATGTGATTAAAATAACTCGCAATCTCATTTTGACCGAAGATTTTGGTTTGATGAATGCTCTACTTCGACATGCACGCGAGGCTATTTCAGGGTATAGTGCTGCCGAACTTGCTGCCATGATTGCGGGCAAGCGTCTCAATGATTTTAAAGAAGCTCTGAGTTTGCGAAATATTTTATCAATGGATAGCCCTGCTACCTATGGTTGGATATTACATCAGCAGCAGAAAAACAAAGCTGCGTTGGGTCGAATTCCAAGCTTTGAAGAACTATTTGCACATAACGCGTTGAGTGATATTTTGCCCAATGTCAGTTAATACTGAGGCCGTTTAATGAAACTTCCATTTATACCAGAAGATGCTCCTTTCACTGGTGACCAAAAATCTTGGTTAGCGGGCTTCCTTGCAGGTATGCAATCGGCGAAAACAATAACTGGGAGTCAATTGGGTACAGCGACCAATACGGCAGCTTCGACGGCACCCTTGGTTAACATTCTCTATGGTACTCAAACCGGTAATGCTGAGGGTTTGGCAATGGATGCTGCAGCTACTGCCAAAGCGCAGGGGTTTCAGGCTGTAGTCCAAGGTTTAGATGATGTGAGTATAGAAGCATTCGCGGCGATGAGGAGAGTTATTATCACCATCGCCACGTATGGTGAAGGAGAAATGCCAGATAATGCAGGTTTATTTTGGGAGAGCATATACAGTTCCGAGATGCCTAAATTACCCGACATGCAGTTTGGCGTTCTAGCACTTGGCGACTCCGGGTATGATGACTTTTGTCAGGCGGGAAAGCTACTTGATGTGCGTCTTGAGCAGCTCGGTGCCCAACGGTTGGTCGATCGCTTAGATTGTGATGTAGATTTTGAAGATGTTGCGGAGGAATGGATTAATAAAACGATCCCTTTAGCTAATGATGGCCAAGCGGTCGCTCCAGCTGATAAACCCACTCCTGCGGTTGTTAAATCCATCTGGAATAGAAAGAATCCATATCCGGCCACACTAGCAGTTAATTACCTTCTTTCTGGTGAATTATCTGGTAAAGAGATTCGACACTATGAGTTTGACCTAGAGGACAGCGGTTTGGTCTATGAAACTGGGGATGCTCTAAATGTCATGCCGGTAAACGATGACGAATTAGTGGCAAAGATCTTAGAACGACTTTTAGTCAGTGGTGATATTATTCTTGAGGGTCAAGAAAAATCACTTACTGAGCTGCTGACATTCCAGTATGAAATTTCTACCCCCTCCCGCAAGTTTATTGCCGCAGTGGAGGCTCAGGCTAAAGATAAGATGTTTTCCCACGTTGTCAAAAATGGAGATAAAGAGGCTTTAGCCGACTACTTGTGGGGTAAGGATACTCTCGATTTGTTGAATCTAAACTCTGAGATATATTTTTCTGCGTCAGAATTTTTAGCATTGCTTAAGCCTCTGCAGCACCGAGCATACTCGATTTCTTCAAGCCCTAACAAACATCCAGGTTCAGTTCATTTAACCGTAGCTTCAGTGCGATGGAACGATAATGGGCGTGACCACCTTGGAGTATGCTCCACATTTTTGGCTGATCGAATTGCACAGAATGGCAAGGCAGGTGTTTTTATATCACCTAACAAGGCGTTTCGTATCCCCAGTAACGACGATGCTCCAATGATTATGGTGGGTCCTGGTACTGGGGTAGCACCTTTCAGGGCTTTTTTAGAAGAGCGCCAAATACGCGGCGCAAAAGGTCAAAATTGGCTATTTTTTGGTGATCAAACAAGAGCTTCTGATTTTATTTATGAGCAGGAATTAATAGAGATGCAGGCAGCGGGTGTACTAACGCGCCTTGATTTAGCTTTTTCGAGGGATCAAAAAGAAAAAGTTTATGTACAGAATAAAATGCATGAACATGGCGCCGAACTTTACCAGTGGCTCGAAAATGGTGGCTACTTTTATGTTTGTGGAGATGCGACTCGCATGGCGAAAGATGTGGACCAAGCTCTTTGCGACATTATCGCGGCTCAGGGTAGTCTAAGTAGTGACAAGGCCAAAGAGTATGTTAATAATCTAAAGCGTGAAAAACGCTATCTACGCGACGTATACTAGTCGTCCCACCTTATTGACTTAAATTATTTATGACAGAATTAAAAAACGATCGATTTTTACGAGCATTAGCTCGGCAACCGGTTGATAAAACACCAGTGTGGATGATGCGCCAAGCAGGGCGCTATTTACCTGAATACCGCCAGGTTAGGGGACAGGCAGGTGACTTCATGAGCCTGTGCAAAAATACAGAGTTAGCCTGTGAAGTTACTCTGCAACCTCTTGAGAGATTTGAATTAGATGCAGCGATTCTTTTTTCAGATATTCTAACGATTCCCGATGCTATGGGTTTAGGGCTTTATTTTGCTGAGGGTGAAGGCCCTAAATTTCATAAACCTTTGCGAAGCGAAGCTGATATAGACCAACTTGAAGTGATTAACACGGCTGCAGATCTAACTTATGTAACTGATGCTGTGTCTATGATTCGTCAAGAACTGAATGGTCGTGTTCCTTTAATTGGATTTTCTGGGAGTCCTTGGACATTGGCGACCTATATGATTGAAGGGCAGAGCAGTCGTGACTTTGCTCGCGCTAAAACAATGCTATACACACAGCCTGAGTTACTCCACCAACTACTCGAAAAACTGGCTCTTTCTGTTATTGATTACTTAAATGCGCAAATTCTCGCAGGTGCACAGGTTGTACAGATATTCGATACCTGGGGAGGCGCCCTAAGTCACAGTGCCTATCTTGAATTTTCTCTTAAATACATGGCGAAGATTGTCGATGGTCTCATTAAGCAGGCCGATGGCCGAGATGTACCCGTGATTCTTTTCACCAAAGGGGGTGGTCTCTGGTTAGAAGCTATGGCAGATACAGGCTGTGATTGTCTCGGACTAGATTGGACGGTCGATATAGGGGCTGCTCACCAGCGAGTTGGCGATAAAGTTGCTCTTCAAGGCAACATGGACCCAGCGATCCTAAGAGCCAAGCCAGAAGTTATTCGGGGGGAGGTTAAGAGAATCCTGGGATCTTTTGGTGAGAATGACGGCCATGTGTTCAACCTTGGCCATGGAATTACTCCTGATATTAACCCTGATAATGCTAAGATTTTTATCGATGCTGTGCATGAGTTCTCAAGCTCTAATTAAATCCAGAGGTGCACTAGGTGAGACGCGCCAGTTTCTCTCCCATTATAACGGGGGCTTTTGGATTTAAGTGTTCTAGTCCGGAGACTTTATTTTCGCCAAACAAAACAATGACTGTCGAACCAAATCGAAATTGGCCAATTTCTTCTCCTTTGGCATAAGCAAGTTCTTGGTCAGAGAAGTCACACTCTCGCACCGCACCAGGCCCTGGTTTTTCGTATCCACCCCAGACGGTTTCAATACCAGCAACTAGCATTGCGCCAACAAAAATAACGGCAAAATCACCCACTGACTCAGAGTCAAATTCACAGACTAATCGTTCATTACGCGCAAATAAGCCGTCCAAACCCTGCGCAGTTTTGTCATTGACCGAGAAAAGTTCGCCGGGGATGTAGCGGGTAGTGCGCAATTTGCCAGCAGTAGGCATATGCACACGGTGGTAGTCTTTAGGAGACAGATAAATGGTTGCAAAGAATCCATCTTGAAACTTTTGGGCTGAGGATGAATTACCTAAAAGACGACTGGCAGAATAATCAATACCCTTGGCTTGCAGAATTAGCTGTCGGTTTATTATACCCGCTTGGCTAATAACACCGTCAGCGGGGCAACAAATGATATTGTCGTCATTATCAATGGGTCGTGCGTCAGTCCTTAGTGCTCTGGTAAAAAAAGCATTAAAGTTGTCGTAATCGTTCAAATCAGCACTTGCGGCTTCTTCCATATTAATAGCGAACACAGAAATAGCCCGGTTTATTAGAAAATTCTTTAGCCGAGTTCGCTTCGATTCCGCCAGCTTTCCAACGAGTCTAGATAGGGCATGCTTGGGAAGTATTCGTTGAATGGCGACAAAAATGTCGGCGCTGTGACTCATAGATTTCACTCTTTTATGTTAAACAAGTTATTACAAAACAACATTCAAAAACCGTACTCTATGGGCGTGTGGTCAAGGTTGCCCCATTCAGCCCAGGAACCTCCATATCCGGTTATTTTCTCATAACCTAGGATCCGTGCAACCATATATGTAAAGCTCGAACGTTGATGTAGTTGGCAATGGGTAGCGATAATTTTGTCTTTAGTAAGACCGAAATCGTCAAGAATATTTTGCGCGTTCTGTTTAATCCGTAAATTATTATTTTGATCTATCAGTTCAATCCATTCAAGGTTTGTTGCCCCCGGAATATGGCCGCCGCGATTAGCCCGCATTATTTCGCCAGTATATTCCTCTCGACGGCGAGCATCCCAAACTGCAAAGTCAGTACAACCTAATTGACTGATAATCTGATCTGCATTAACAGTTGCAGATAAATTTGCAAAGTCGCAGCCAATCATAGGGTCGCAGCTCTTGGGCAGGTTTGCTTCACTCTCAGTTTTATGCCTTTCTTTGATCCAGGCAACGATACCGCCATTTAAATAGGACCATTGATGTAGTCCGACTAAATCTAAAATCCAGGCCAATCTGCCGGCCCAACCGCCGCCCTCATCATCATAAATTACCACATGCTTGTACGGATTTATGCCTAGGCGGCCTAATAAGGATTCGACCTCTGAAAAGCTAGGATGTTTACCTAGTGCCGGAGGTGCATTTGACATTAGTCGAGTTCCTTTAAGATGCAGAGCTCCAGGTACATGAGACCGAGCATATAGCTCAGGCTTGCAAAGATCGACAATTACCAAGTCTTCTCGTCCAAGAAGCGCTTCCAATTCCGAGGGTTCCAGTAATCTTGACAATGGTGTGGCCATCAGCCGTCTCCAAATCTATCTGTTAGTCAGTGTCAGCTGAGTACTCTAAGTAGCTATAATCGACTAGATTCCTGCGACAGAAGTATCTGCCGATAATTGTGCAATCTATCTGCAAGCACCTTATTGGTTGCCACAGCAGCCAGAAGGCTGCATCCAATTTCTTTATTGTGATTACAATCACGAAATTTGCAATGGCCGAGATAAGGACGAAAGTCAATAAAGCCATTTATCACCTGATCTTTAGTAAGGTGAGTTAATGCAAATTCTCTTATTCCTGGTGAGTCGATAAGGGTGCCACCGCCAGATAAATGAAAAAGCTTAGATACAGTGGTCGTGTGAGTGCCTTTCTCCTTACCCACAGATAGGGGCCCCACTTGCATATTAGCTGCGGGTTGTAAGAGATTAATCAGTGAGGATTTGCCGACTCCTGACTGGCCCACAAATATCGCAGTGCTCTTCGCAAGATAATCTTGCAGAGCGTCAATACCCTGCCCAGTTTTGGCTGAGACTTGAAGAACATCGTATCCAACGAACTGATAGTTTTTAACTAACTGACTAATATCTTCAAACTCACTACTATCCAGCATGTCGGATTTATTAAGGATTAGCACTGGCTTAATGCCCTGCACCTCAGAAGCAACCAAGTAGCGATCTAGTAGATTACTAAAAGCAGCAGGCTTGGGTGAAAAGACAATTGCGATTAGGTTAACATTCGCGGCAACTGGCCGTAATTTCCCATAGATGTCTGGTCGCATTAATTCTGACTCGCGGTCTTGACGAGCAACTATAACTCCATGTGGTTCTGCAAACCTCCATATCACTTTATCGCCTGTCACTAAATTCTCAAGATTAGCCCTCATATGGCAGCGGACGACACGACCCTGGATCTCTGTTTCTGCGGCTTCAACATCCACCTGAGCACCAAAGTTTGTGACGACTGTTCCGAGTATTTCTGGACCAAGGTTATTTAGATTTTCTATCTCTTCTACCGCCACGGCATTGCTATTGATCGCTCGCTGGCGTCTTCGTTCCTGAATGGATTGAATGCGATCTTTTTGACGATCACTCAGTCTGCGTTTGCTCATAGGGTATAGAAACTAATACTCATAACTCATTAATCCAATGTAACTGAAGGCCATCTCTGGCGTTATAGGCGCTAAGGATATAGCATTACTAGCTTAAGTAACATCTAGTAACGGACTTGCTGTTGCCAAAATGTCAAAATGGGATTCCTATGACGAACAAGAATGAGCTTAATTTAATCTGGATTGATCTGGAGATGACTGGATTGGATCCTCTAAAAGAGAGAATAATCGAGATCGCTACAGTTGTGACTGATTCAGAGCTGAACGTCTTGGCAGAGGGCCCATCTGTAGTTATTAATCAGCCAGATAGCTTGCTATCTAAAATGGATGACTGGAATACTCGACAGCACGGTGGTTCGGGATTGACCGAGCGTGTTCGAACTAGCCAGATTAGCGAATCTGAGGCAATGGAACAAACCATCAGCTTTTTGGAGCAATGGGTTCCCTCAGGGCAATCACCCATGTGTGGTAACTCAATTGGCCAAGATAGGCGTTTTTTAGTCCGTTATATGCCTGAACTAGAATCTTTTTTTCACTATCGAAATTTGGACGTTAGCACTCTGAAAGAATTGATCAAACGATGGCGTCCTGACCTTGCAAATGGTTTTGTGAAAAAAGGGAGTCATTTGGCGATGGATGATATTCACGACTCAATTGCAGAGTTGGCCTATTATCGAACTGTATTTATTCGAGACTAAGTTTTCCTTTTTGTTGAGCGATTGCCCACTCAACATGCTCCCTGACTAGTGCCGAAGGGTGATTAGCCTTGGCTTTAAGTTCATCAAGAATAGTATTGGAGCCTGATGCGTTGCCCAATCCTACCGCGATATTTCGTAGCCAGCGCTCATGGCCAATGCGACGTATCGGCGATCCCTGAGTTTTCTCTAAAAAATCCTCAGCATCCCAATTAAACAAGGTCACTAAAGATGGATCATCGAGGTTGTGTCTTGGAGTGAAATCATCTTCCTGGGTCTGTGAAGCAAATCGGTTCCATGGACATCTGATTTGACAGTCATCACAACCAAATACTCTATTACCCATTAGTGGCCGAAGCTCCTCAGGTATAGCGTCTTTACTTTCAATAGTGAGGTATGAGATGCAGCGACGAGCATCTAAAACATAAGGCTCAGGGAATGCATCGGTGGGACAAACCTTCAAACAAGAGCGGCAGTTACCGCATTTATTTTCTTGTTTTTGGTTGTCAACGGGTAATTTCAGGGAGGTATAGATTTCGCCAAGAAAAAACCAAGAGCCTGCGGACTCGTTGAGCAACAGCGTATTTTTGCCGATCCAACCAAGACCAGCTTGTTCGGCAATTGGCTTTTCCATGACTGGGGCACTATCTACAAAGGGCCGTTGAGATAAGTTGAGTTCGGGGAGTTCTTGTTCAATTTTTTTGATCAGAGCAGCTAGTCGATTACGAATGACTTTATGATAGTCCCTGCCTAAGGCATAGCGAGAGATATAGGCCTTGTTATCGTCTCTTAACACCGCGATCATATTGGTGTCTGCAAGATAATCCATGCGTACCGATATAACTCTGACTGTGTGATCCACCAACTTGTCGACAACATAGCGTTTATCACCATGTTCTCCCATCCATCCCATAGAACCTTGAAATCCTTTTGCCAACCATTCCTGCAGGCGCTTCGACGCGTTGTTTAGGTCAGGCTCAATAATAGAAACTTGTTGGAATCCGAACGCAGCCCCCCAAGATTTGATCTTTGTGGCTAAATTTTCTAGATTTTCGACGTCGCCTTCAATTTCATGCATGGTTTCACAGCTGTTCTGCCTTATAATCGCTCTAATTTTACTGGGATATCATCTCTATGTCGCACTATCTTCTTCATCAAGCTCTATTTAATGCCAGAACTGTTCGCGAAATCGATCAATCAGCTACAGGAAAAGGCGATATTCCAGGTGCTGAATTAATGCGCAGAGCTGGCCAAGCCGCCTTTACCGAGCTATTAGAAAATTTTGGTCGTCCAAAGTGCATCCATGTGTTTTGTGGATCAGGTAATAACGGGGGTGATGGGTATATTATTGCTTCTCTAGCAGCCAATGAAAACATACCAGTGCAGGTCTATGAATTAGGGAATTTAAAGACCATGTCTGCTGAAACAAAACAAGCTAAACAGATGTGCCTTGATGCCAAAGTGGAATGTAAGCCTTTTACCGCAAATTGTAATCTTTCAGAGGGAATCATCGTTGATAGCCTTATGGGGACAGGCTTTGATGGTGATTTGCGAGAGAAATTTGCTGATGCGATTGAGCATATCAACAGTTCATTACTTCCGGTTTTGTCAGTTGATATACCATCAGGGTTGTCCAGTGATACTGGGTCTGTACAAGGTATCGCGGTAAACGCCGATTTGACTGTAACTTTTGTAGGAGTCAAACAAGGCCTATTTACGGGTCGTGGACCGGCCGTGAGTGGTGATGTCATATACGATTCTCTTGATATTCCAGAAACCATTATTCAGGGAAAACTCCCTTCTGCTGAATTAATGGACCTTGAAGAGCTAATTGATTACCTACCCGAATTTGAAGCCGACGTGCATAAAAACCAACGTGGGCACTGCATGGTGATCGGCGGAGATCATGGAACTGGAGGCGCTTCATTGATGGCCTCTCAGGCTTGTCTTAAAATTGGTGCAGGTTTGGCAAGTCATGCAACACGACCCGAGCATGTTCCAGCAAGCTTGGCGCGGCAACCGGAAGTCATGGCATTTGGTGTGGTCTCAGGGCAAGCTTTAGAGCCATTGCTTGCGCGACCAACAGCATTAGTTGTCGGGCCTGGCCTCGGGAGATCCTCTTGGTCGGAACAAATGTTACAAAAGGCTATGGCCACTAAGTTGCCGATGGTAATCGACGCCGATGCGCTAAATATCATCGCCGATGGTCGTGTGGTAACTGATTTTGAAAATCGGTTATGGGTTATGACGCCCCATCCTGGAGAGGCTGCTCGACTTTTGGGGGTTACTGTAGCTGATATTCAGTCTGATCGGTTTGCGGCTGTTCGCGATCTCCAAGAAAAATACAATGCGGTAGTACTTTTAAAAGGGGCTGGAACCATCATTTCATCTCCGCCCGGCAGGCCATTAAGAGTTTGTCCCTATGGTAACCCGGCAATGTCGACGGCTGGGATGGGTGATTTATTGGGTGGAATCATTGGAGGCCTTATTGCTCAAGGAATGGACCTACAAACTGCAACTGAGCTAGGCTGTTGCATGCATTCATTTGCAGCTGACAAAGCCGCAGAAGGATTGGGGCCTCGAGGCTTGGTAGCAACCGATATTTTAGTTTATTTAAGCGATATCTCTAATCAACGGAATTTTGACGAATTGTGAGTAACGGTAGAATAAAAAATCAGGCTACATTTAAAATTGATGATGAAGCAGCGATGATTTCCCTTGGTGGTGATATCGCCGAAGCCTTTAGGCCTAAAATGACTATTACTCTTAGGGGCGATTTAGGCGCTGGTAAAACAACATTGAGCCGTGGGTTACTGCAAAGCCTTGGTCACCAAGGTGCAGTTAAAAGTCCAACCTATACTTTAGTTGAGCCTTATGATCTAGATATTGGTACTGTGTTTCACTTTGATTTGTATCGAGTGATCGACCCAGAAGAGCTTGATTATATTGGTTTTTCTGACTACCTTTTACAAGGTTCTCTGAGCCTAATAGAATGGCCAGAGCGAGGAGATGGGTACCTATCTGATGTGGATGTCTGTGTTGATATTGAACATCATCGGATCGGGAGAGATGTTACTGTTACTGCGCAAACTGTCACCGGAGCAGAATTTCTCATTCGATTGGCTGCAATAAAGAATTGTGACCTTAGTCATGGCTAGGAAACAAAGAAGGTTTCTGTGAATTTAAACTGTCGCTGGATCTATAAAAAATTGAACATAGCCTTTAGCGGACTTTTTGTTATCGTCCTAGTCTTGGTGCCTATCTCGACGATAGGCTCAGATATCGATTCATTGCGCGTGTGGCGATCACCCGAGAAAACTCGACTTGTTATAGATTTGAGTGGGCAGGTGAAACATCAGCTTATTACTCTCCAGAACCCAGATCGATTAGTTATTGATATCAGCGATGCCAAATTTAAGGCGAATATTAAGTCGCTTGATTTAAGTAAAACCTCTATATTGAAAGTTCGGCACGCGGTCAGAAATAGCAACGATTTACGCGTTGTTTTAGATCTCAAGGGTAGCGTTAGCCCTAAAAGTTTCGCACTTGAAGCGAATGAAAAATCTGGTGATAGGCTTGTAGTTGATCTTTATGACAAAAAGCAACAGGTAAGCAAAACTGTTGCAAAGATGCTCAAGCGAAATGACCGCAAAATAGTGATCGCAATCGATGCTGGTCACGGAGGTGAAGACCCCGGTGCTTCCGGACCAAATAGATTACGAGAAAAGCGCGTTGTTCTTCAAATTGCTCAAAAAATTGAAAAGCTATTTGATCAGAATCCATACTTTGAAGGAGTATTGGTGCGTACCGGAGATTACTATGTAGGGCTGCGCAAGCGTACCCGCATTGCCCGCGAAAAAAAGGCTGATTTCTTTATCTCTATTCATGCTGATGGTTTCGATGACCCCCGTGCTTATGGGGCCTCGGTATATGCTCTATCGACCAAAGGTGCGACGAGTGAGGCGGCAAGATATTTGGCCTCCTCAGCCAACAGAGCAGACTTAATTGGTGGAGCAAGCGCTCTTAGTCTTGATGATAAGGATGATGTTCTCGCTGGAGTACTGCTTGATTTGTCTATGAATGAGACGCTTCGCAGTAGTTTAGATGCAGGACGTTATGTGTTAAGGAATATGGGTACTGTGGCCCGGTTACATAAGAAAAAAGTCGAGCAAGCGGGGTTTTTGGTATTAAAGTCTCCGGATATTCCCTCGTTGTTGATTGAAACAGGCTTTATTTCTAACCCTAAAGAAGCGAAACAGTTAAGTAGCGCTATTTACCAACAAAAAATGGCACAAGCGGTCTATGACGGGCTTTTTAGCTTTTATATGGAGAGGCCCCCAGTAGGTACATTATTGGCAAAATCATCGAAAGAATTGATTAAAACCTATGTAATAGCTCGAGGTGATACTCTTTCAGAGATTGCTCAGCGTCATAAAACCTCAGTAAGCAAAATATTGCGGTACAATAATCTCTCGTCTAGTTCGATTCGTGTTGGTCAGAAAATATCCATTCCCCCTAGTTAAGGTGTATCAGTTGTTTAACAGTGCTTCAAAGGTTAGTCCTTATGCCTAGTATTCAGATACTAAGCCCGCAGTTGGCCAATCAAATTGCAGCGGGTGAGGTGGTTGAGCGACCGTCCTCAGTACTCAAGGAATTGTGTGAAAACAGTTTAGATGCAGGTGCTAGTCACATCGAGGTTGAGGTTGAGCAAGGCGGGAGTAAATTAATTAAAGTCCGAGACAATGGCTGTGGAATCGCCGAGGGTGAATTGCCATTGGCCCTCAGTCGCCATGCAACCAGCAAAATTTCAGATCTTGAGGATCTTGAAGCGGTATCAACTTTAGGGTTTAGAGGTGAGGCGCTGGCAAGTATCGCATCAGTCTCGCGTTTAGCACTTACTTCAAATTCTGGTGGTAGCGTTGGCTGGAAAGCAGTCTCTGAAGGACGGGATATGGAGGTTGAGCTGGAGCCTGCACCTCATCCGGTTGGTACAAGTGTAGAAGTACGTGATCTATTTTTTAATACGCCAGCTCGCCGAAAATTTTTACGCACTGAAAATACCGAGTACAAGCGAATCGGTGATGGACTCAAAAGATTAGCATTGAGCCGGATGGACGTTGCTTTTAGCCTAAAACATAATCAAAAAATTCAGTTCAATCTTCGTTCTGCAAATAGCCAATTGGAGCAAGAAAAGAGAGTAGCAGACATATGCGGCCCGGTATTTATGGAGCAAGCTCTTTTTGTAGACAATAATCGTACCGGAATTCGTTTGTGGGGCTGGATAGGGTTGCCCACTTTTTCGCGTAGTCAGGCAGACCTGCAGTACTTTTTCGTTAATGGACGCTCTATTAAAGATAAGATCGTCTCTCATGCTATACGACAAGCTTATCAAGATGTTCTCTATCACGGTCGTCATCCGGCGTATGTATTGTTTTTGGACATTGAGCCTGGAGATGTGGATGTTAATGTGCACCCTACTAAGCATGAGGTGAGGTTCCGAGAGGGGGGTAGCGTCCACAGTTTCGTTTCCACTACTTTACAAAAGGCTTTGGCTACTGACCGCCCACAGGATCATATACGCGTTAGTGAGGGTGACGAAATTGCTGACCATAGCCTGAATTTTTCAGATCAAAAACCTTTACCGCTCGTAGGGAATTCTCCAAATAGTTATTCATCATCTTGGCCATCGCTGCAATCGAACAGCGTAAAAGCCCCTATGAGCAGTTATCAAAATCTTTATTCATCCCAGCTGCAGGAAGGCGAAAACAATGATGGCGAGATCCCGCCGTTAGGGTTTGCTATCGCGCAGCTAAAAGGCATTTTTATTCTCGCTGAAAACAGTCATGGTTTGATTATTATTGATATGCATGCGGCCCATGAGCGGATTACTTACGAACGTATGAAAAATGCATTTGATGAGCAAGGTTTGGTTGCACAACCATTACTGGTTCCAGAGAGTTTGGCAGTTAGTCAGCGTGAGGCGGATGCGGTAGATGCTCATCAGTCTGTCTTTAGTAAGCTTGGTTTTACGGTAGAACGCGCCGGTGGTGAAAGTATTATTGTTCGACAGATACCAGCAATACTTCGGGGTTCTGAGGTCGAGAGATTGTTGAGAGATGTACTGTCTGATCTTCTACAACATGGCAGTTCAGAGCGGATCAAAAATCATATCAATGAGATCTTATCGACTATGGCCTGTCATGGGTCAGTGCGAGCAAATCGAAAACTGACAATACCTGAAATGAATGCACTGCTCAGAGATATGGAGGTTACTGAGAGAAGTGGTCAGTGTAATCATGGCCGCCCAACCTGGTCTCAGTTGACTGTGGAGGAGCTAGATAAACTGTTCCTACGTGGTCGCTAGGTTTATTGGTAATGGGCACTCCAAAGCTACCTGCAGCCATCTTCTTAATGGGGCCCACCGCCTCAGGTAAAACAGATTTAGCAATTGCCCTGCGAAAGCATCTCCCTGTAGAGATTATTAGTGTGGACTCCGCACAGATATACCGAGAACTAAACATTGGCAGCGCAAAGCCCGATGCGCAAACCCTCTCTAGACATCCACATAGACTCATCGATATACGCGACCCCGCTGAGTCATATAGTGTTGCTGATTTTATTAATGATGCTCGCATTGAGATGACCGAGATCACGGCTTCTGGAAAAATACCCCTGTTAGTAGGTGGCTCTATGCTTTACTTTAAAAAGTTGCTTGAAGGACTTTCAGACCTCCCAGAAGCAGACCAAAACGTAAGAAAAGAGATCCAACAACGTGCAGATATAGCAGGTTGGCCAAGTTTGTATGATGAACTATGTCAAGTTGATCCTGAAACTGCAGCACGGCTCCACCCGAATCACTCGCAACGTATTCAGCGAGCACTGGAGGTATATCAGTTGACTGGGGAGGCTATGTCGAACTTACAGGCTAGATCTGGGGATAATGGTATAGAGAGCGACTATGAAATTGTTCAAATAGCGTTATATGCTAATAGTCGGGCTTTGCTACATCAACGTATTGAGGACCGGTTCCACCAAATGATGGCGCAGGGTTTCGAATTAGAGGTAAGAGCGCTTTATCAACGTAAAGATCTTCACCCAGATCTACCCGCTTTGCGCTCAGCGGGCTACCGACAACTCTGGCAATATTTTGATGGAGATCTCAGTTTGGATCATTCTGTAGAAAGCGCGATTACGTCCAGTCGGCAATTGGCCAAGAGGCAGATAACTTGGCTGCGAAAGTGGTCTGACGCACATCAGGTATATATAGATAACGGCAAACAATTTTTAAGTTCTCAAAATTTATGTAAACAGTGCTTGAAAATACTCGAAGGCGTCCCCATATTGTAACAAGAGGACAGGGAATCTATGTCCTAGAGCGGATCGCAATCCCGCTATTTTTGCTGCGAGCTTGCAGCGTATATTGAATATTCAATAAGGAGAAGTACTCATGTCAAAAGGGCATAACTTACAAGATCCTTTTCTTAATGCCTTAAGAAAAGAGAGAATTCCAGTATCTATATTTCTTGTCAATGGCATCAAGCTTCAAGGCCATGTCGAGTCATTCGATCAATTTGTGGTTCTACTGAAGAACACTGTTAGTCAAATGGTATACAAACATGCTATTTCTACAGTGGTGCCTTCTCGAGCTGTGCGCCTGCCATCCAGTGGTAGCGAACAAAATGAATCTAATGATGATTCGGGCAACTACGGCGACGAAAACTACTAAACTGTGGCTTTATTTTTTGAGCGACCAGAGTCAGGCGAAACGGCGGTTCTGGTGCACATTAAACTTAATAGCGAGTCCGAACCCGAAGATCCAAGAGAGTTCGAGGAGCTAGTCATTGCCGCTGGAGGGGACCCTGTAGAGTTCATCACAGGATCGCGCCAGTCCCCTAGTGCAAAGTTTTTTGTTGGCAGTGGAAAGCTAGATGAAATTAAAACCACAGTGCAACGCACTGGGGCGGAACTAGTTATATTCAATCACAATTTGTCTCCCAGTCAGGAGCGCAATATTGAAGCGGAGTTACAGTGTAGAGTCCTTGATAGGACTGGTTTGATTCTTGATATTTTTGCTCAACGAGCACGTACTCATGAGGGAAAGCTGCAGGTAGAATTGGCTCAATTACAGCATTTGTCCTCTCGGTTAGTTCGAGGTTGGACGCACCTTGAGCGCCAGAAAGGCGGAATAGGCATGCGAGGACCAGGTGAGACCCAACTTGAGTCTGATCGGCGGATGGTCAGAGACCGTATTAAATCTATTGAAAAGCGATTGGAGAAGGTCCGCAAGCAGAGAGATCAGGGGCGTCGCAGTAGAAAGCGATCCGAAACTCCTACCGTGTCATTGGTAGGGTATACCAATGCAGGCAAATCTACTCTGTTTAATGCGGTTACCGAGGCTGATGTTTTTGTTGCAGATCAACTTTTTGCAACATTAGACCCTACTATGCGTCGGGTCGAGGTGCATGACCTTGGGTCGGTTGTATTTGCTGATACGGTGGGGTTTATTAGTCACCTACCCCACCGTTTGGTGGATGCATTCAGGGCTACTCTTGAAGAGGCGGCCTCTGCGGACTTACTGTTGCATGTTATAGATGCTAGTGCTGAAGATCGAGCGACCAATATAGCGCGCGTAGATGAGGTGCTTAAAGAGATTGACGCTTACGAGTTGCCAACTCTCATGGTCTATAACAAGGTTGATCTTTTAGATGAGCCAAAGCCAAGAGTCGAACGTAACCCAGACGGAGAGCCGACGGCTGTTTGGGTGTCAGCGTTGGAAGGCGAGGGTTTGGAGGCGCTGCTGGCGGCGGTTGTCGAAAAGTTACCTACAGAAACGATACACAAGCACTTGCAGCTGCAGCCCTCTCATGGTGCCTTGAGAGCAGCTTTATATAGTCACAAGGCGATTGTTTCAGAGAAGATTGATGATCAGGGCGTGATAGAGTTGGAAATTAAGTTGCCAGAAGGTGATTTTTTCCGCATTTTGAAGAATGTGAACTTGAAATTGCAAGATTTGGTCACATTATAAGAAGGTAGTGGTAAGGTAGGCGTGTTTGTGCAAAAGCGTCGTTTAAATTTGTCTGTGAAAGACACTAATTGAAACTGGAGATTACTATGGCTTGGAATGAGCCGGGTGGAGGAAAAGACCCTTGGGGTGGCAACCGAAATGATCAGGGGCCGCCAGATATTGATGAAGCTTTGAAGAAACTTAAAGAAAAGTTAGGTATCTTTGGTGGCGGAGGAGCCTCAAATTCGGGCAGTTCTGGAGGTGGAAGTTTCAAAAGTCTAGTTCCGATGGTGATTGTAGGGTTGGTTTTAGTTTGGGCGTTTTTAGGGTTCTATCAGGTTGATGAGAAAGAAAATGCAGTTGTGCTGAGACTTGGTGAGTACAGTGAAACTATTGAAGATCCGGGTTTAAAGTGGAATCCTCCTTTGATAGATAAAGTTTATACAGTAGGTGTAACTGAAGAGCGTCAGTATTCAACACGCGGACTAATGTTGACTCAGGATGAAAATATCGTAGAGGTTGCTTTGGCAGTGCAGTACAACATCGCGAGTGCCAAAGACTTTGTTTTGAGTATCAGATCGCCAGAAACGACGCTCAAGCAAGCAACAGATAGTGCGTTACGCCATGTGGTGGGCAGCACTGGACTTGATGGCGTTATATCGGACCAGCGAACGGAGGTTGCGGATGGTACTACTGAAAAGCTCCAAGATTTACTGGATCTATACTCTAGTGGTATAAACATAGTGAAAATTAACATTGAAGATGCAAGACCGCCAAACGAAGTAAAAGCTGCGTACGATGACGTTATTGAGGCCAGAGAAGATCTAGAGCGATTAGTTAATGAGGCTCAGGCCTACTCGAACGGAGTCATTCCTGAAGCTCGCGGTGAGGCTCAACGTTTACGCGAGGAAGCACAAGCTTATCTGTCTCAAGTAGTCTCTAAGTCTACGGGTGAAGCTAATCGCTTCTCTGCATTGCTTAGGGAATACCAAAAAGCGCCAGGAGTAACTCGCGAGCGTCTCTACATTGATGCTATTGAGCAGGTCATGACGGATAGTACTAAGGTGTTATTGGATACAGAAGGGGGCAATAATATGCTTTACCTCCCGCTAGATAAATTGATGCAGCAAGGTGGGAGCCCATCGAATCGCAGTGATGAAACTAATAATCAGCTGATTGATCGAGTTGCCAATGAAGTTATAGAAAAGCTTCAGCGCAGCAGTAATCAGGCCCAATCGGAGAGACGCCGATGAAAAATCTATCAAAACCAATTGTCACCATTCTGATTCTTTTGTTTGTTGTGGCTAGTAATGCGCTGTATGTGATTAGTGAGGTTGAGCGAGGTGTCGCCCTGCGGTTTGGCGAGATGATTCACGCTGATATTAAACCTGGATTACACGTGAAGACGCCATTTATTGACAATGTACGACGCTTTGATGCACGAATATTAACAGTGGATGCGCAACCAGCAAGTTTCTTTACTGTCGAGAAAAAGCGATTAATCGTAGATTCGTATGCAAAGTGGAGGATCTCCGACGTTGAAACCTACTACAAAGTTACTAATGGCTCAGAGAGAGTGGCAGAAAGTCGTCTCGCAAATCGTATAAATGCTGGGTTACGGGATCAGTTTGGTACGCTAACGTTACAAGAGGTGGTGTCTGGAGAGCGTGATGCGTTGATGAAAAATATCACTGATTCTCTTAACAACACTGTTTTAAAAGAACTTGGCGTAGAAATTGTGGATGTCCGAGTAAAGAGAATTGACCTTCCTCCAGAGGTCAGTAATCAAGTCTATAGACGAATGACAGCTGAGCGAAATAAAGAAGCTCAAGAGTTACGTTCAACGGGCAAAGAGAAAGCTGAAAAAATTCGCGCATCGGCGGATCGTGAAAGAACTATTGAGCTAGCTAATGCCTACAGAGATGCGGAAGAATTGCGTGGACAGGGTGATGCAGACGCCGCTCGAATTTACGCGGAAGCTTATGAGCAAGACCCTGAATTTTACGCTTTTGTGCGTAGTCTGAATGCTTATAAATCTTCGTTCTCCAACAAAGGCGATATTTTATTAGTTGAGCCAGATAGTGATTTCTTCAAGTATTTGAACCAGCAAAAGGGTCAGTAGTTGGGCCCCGACGAATAGAAGTGGTGATTTAGTTCACAAATCTCTGCCACATTGGCTGAGGTTTTGCTAAAATTCAAAAACCGGGGAAACCCGGTTTTTTTTGTGGGCGGTAGGACTAAAAATGTTAGAAGATATTGGGCGTGCTATAGCCCTAATGCTTATCTTTGAGGGGATTATGCCTTTTACCGCGCCTAACAGGTGGCGGGAGATGGCGCAAATGCTCGCGACAGTCAATGAGAGATCTATGCGCTTGATAGGCTTGGTTAGCATGGTAATCGGCTTGTTGTTACTGTGGCTATGGCGTTAACTTTAATAGTGACACAAATTAAGAGGTTCTTGTGACAAATGTAGATCGATGGTTATTGCCAGATGGTATTGACGAAGTACTGCCCGAGCAGGCGCACTTGGTTGAACATTTGCGCCGCCAAATACTCGATTTATACCACAATTGGGGCTATGACTTAGTCATACCGCCGATGGTGGAGTTTACAGAATCATTGCTCAGTGGTTCTGGTACTGATCTTGACTTGATGACCTTTCGAGTTACTGACCAGCTCAGTGGACGGATGATGGGTATTCGTGCGGATATCACCCCGCAAACAGCTAGAATGGATGCCCATAGTTTGCGTCGTGAAGGGCCTAGTCGTCTTTGCTACGCAGGAACAGTTTTGCATACTCGCCCTAGAGGGCCGCTCGAGTCTCGGACACCCATATCTGTGGGCCTTGAATTGTTTGGAGAGGCATCCATTTCGGCGGATATAGAAGTTATTGAGATTTTTCTTCAAACGCTTAAAACTTCCGGTATTTCGGAGATACATTTAGATTTGGGCCATGTTGATATTCTCCGAGGTTTGCTTGGTCAGGCTGAGCTTGATGATGTCCTAGAGGCTCAGCTTTGTGAGCTTTTACAGCGCAAGGCAAGAGATGAATTAAAAGATTGGATAATGGTCAATATCGAAGATGAGAAGCTGGGACAATGGTTAAAAGTCCTGCCAACCCTCACCGGAAGTGTCGAAGTGTTAAGTGCTGCGAGAAAAGCCCTTGTTGGCGCTCCAATAGCGGTACATGAGGCCATCGATCAATTAGAGGTTGTTGTTGATTCCATCATAGAGAAGGGTGTCACTGTTTATATAGATTTAGGTGAGATGCCAGGATATCACTATCACACTGGACTTGTTTTTGCTGGCTATGTCGAAGGTTACGGAAAAGCACTGGGCAATGGTGGTCGCTATGATCATGTGGGAGAGGCTTTTGGTCGCGCACGACCAGCCACAGGGTTTGCCTTTGATCTCAAGTCGCTCATGATTCAAGGGCAGAGCGAGGCCAGTTTGGGATATGGTATTTTTGCGCCTTTCACAGCAGATACTGAAAGCCAAGATCAAGTCAGTATCTTGCGAAGTCAAGGGCACCGGGTGGTGCAGGGGTTTGAAGGTCAAAAGGTTGATTTTCAAGAGATGAAGTGTGATCGCCAGATCATTAAAGTCGATGGTAAATATATTGTTCAAAGCTTGTCCTAACACTCAGAGTTAGGTTATTTAAAACAGTCGAGAAGAAAATCTTATGGGTAGAAATGTCGTTATTCTGGGTTCTCAATGGGGAGATGAAGGAAAAGGAAAGATTGTTGATTTACTAACAGACAAAGCGTCCGTCGTAGCACGCTTTCAGGGTGGCCATAATGCGGGGCACACTCTTGTCATAGATGGTAAAAAAACAGCCTTACACCTCATACCCTCAGGTATTCTGCGTAGTCATGTGAACTGTGTTATTGGGAATGGCGTAGTGGTCGCTCCGGATGCTTTACTTAAAGAAATTCAGATGCTGGAAGAGCGCGGAGTCAAGGTGCGAGGCCGCCTTAAAGTGTCGGGATCATGTCCCCTAATCCTTCCTTACCATATTGCTCTTGATCAGGCTCGAGAAGCAGCTCGGGGTAACGCAAAGATAGGAACTACTGGGCGCGGTATAGGACCCGCTTATGAAGACAAAGTGGCGCGTCGAGGTCTTCGACTTAGTGATCTTGCTAATATCGAACGCTTTGCTGAAAAGCTCAAAGAGGTGATGGATTATCACAATTTTGCATTGACCGAGTATTACAAGGCTGATCCCGTTAATTTTGATCAGACCCTAGCTCTAGCTAAAGAATGGGCCCAAGTTTTGTTGCCGATGAAAGCTGATGTAACCAAAATTTTGCATGACGCAAGAGAAGCAGGTGAGAATATTCTATTTGAGGGCGCCCAAGGATCACTTTTGGATATCGATCATGGTACGTATCCTTTCGTCACTTCCTCTAATACAACTGCTGGAAGCACCGCCACTGGTAGTGGCTTCGGGCCTTTATACTTGGATTATGTCTTAGGGATCACCAAGGCCTACACTACGCGAGTAGGTTCGGGGCCGTTTCCTACTGAGTTGCATTGTGAGATAGGACGTTATTTGGGTGAAAAAGGTCATGAGTTTGGTACTACCACGGGTCGTGAAAGACGCTGCGGTTGGTTTGATGCGGTTGCTCTGCGCCAGGCCGTGAGAGTAAACAGTATATCGGGAATTTGTTTGACAAAACTTGATGTATTGGATGGCCTAGATGAGATTAAGATTTGTGTTGGTTACCAAGACGCAGATGGCAGTGACGCAGATATGCCTATGCATGCCGATGACTTCGAAAGCATCACTCCAGTTTATGAAACTATGCCTGGATGGTCTGCAGTTACGGTTGGTGTTCAAAAGTTAGAAGATTTACCTGAAGCAGCTAAAAATTATATTTATCGAATTGAGGAGCTCACAGGGGCACCTGTAGATGTGGTTTCTACAGGACCAGACCGGGTTGAGACGATTGTCTTAAAGCACGCCTTTTAGTGGACATCAAAATAAACATAAAACAAAACTTACCGTAGCAAATTTATGCTCCGATATTGATATTGCATTTTGATACCTAACTTAGTATCGTCAGCCTCAATTTGCTATCGCATAGTTTAGATCGATTTCGTTAAAAACATTAAGAGATTAAGAGATTAAGAGATTACCCAAGTGTTTACTGCACGCAATTTGTGGACAGTAGGCCGGCATACGATTAGTCCAATTAATTAAATAATAGAAGGAAAAATATGTCTAAGCGGGTGCTTTTAGTTTTACTAACCTTATCGGTTTTTGTGCCAACCGTTTTTTCCTCGGACGATAAAAATACCACCGACACACGTCATTATTGGAAGTATCAAGGAAAAGCCTCTGACCATATAGTAAATGAGATTTTTGATGCAGACTTAGGGTCTTCCTTTGTATTTTCGCTGGATAAATCCCGTTTCAGAAAATCTCTCGATCTCGGTTTAAGGAAAGCCTCTAGTGACGAGATTGCCTATTTTCCTGACACAGAAGGTAAGATGATCCGTTTCCGGGTGAGAGAAAAATCAAACTTCTCATCCGCGCTGGCGACGAAATTCCCTGATATTACAGCATATCGTGGTTACTCTTTAGACTATCCACAAATGAAGGTTTATTTTAGTTATTCAGGATCTGGGTTGGAGGCAACTGTTATTGATACTGCCACCAGAACCAAAACGATCATAAAAAGTATACCTGGAACACCCGACAGTTATATTGCTTACTCAAGATTAAGCGCCACGAAGCCTAGAGAGCCACTCGCATGTTCAACGCCACAGTCTTCAAGGTCTTCCTTTAAGACTTCAAAACGTGCTAAGTCATTAGTTGAGTTGACTGAAAAGACGTCACCTTTGGTGCGGTTCTCTGATGAGAGCACTCTTACCACTTACCGTCTGGCAGTTGCGGTTAATGGACAATATACAGAGTTTCATGGTGGCACAGTTGAGTCGGCTTTAGCGGCTATTAATGTGACCCTGACGGAGCTCAACTTTATTTTTGAGACCGATCTAGGGATGCGTTTGGAGCTGATAGATGACAATGATCTTATTGTCTATACCGATTCTGAAACTGATCCTTTTCAGGATGACCCTAGCAATTTAAATGGCACAATGAACGGTGAACTCCAAGTTGTTTTGGATTCAGTGATCGGTGGTGAAAATTATGATGTTGGTCATATCTTCAGTGGCATCGGTAGTGGAGGTAATGCTGGAGCGATTGGTGCCTTTTGTGATGATGACGTAAAAGGAAGTGCCTGGTCCGCATCAAGTCAACCTGAGGGTAGCGAGTTTATTAACCTGGTTGCCCATGAAATGGGACACCAATTGGGAGCTAACCACACTTTCTCTATGCGCACAGAGGGTACAGGTGTCAATGTGGAGCCGGCCAGCGGCACAACTATTATGAGTTATGCAGGCACAGGTGAAGACAACGTAGCCTTTTTTGCAGACAATTATTACCACAACGTCAGTATTTTGCAGGGTTTGGACTACCTTAAAGCCCAGTCATGCCATGTCAATGAAGATATCGACAATACTGTGCCAACTGTGGCACCGCTCATGGATTATACCATTCCGGTGGGTACGCCCTTTGTATTGACAGGATCTGCGACAGACGTTGATGAGGACGATATTCTCACCTACACCTGGGAGCAAGTAGACAATGGCTTGGTGCCCAGTAGCGTATTTGGCCCAGAGAACACCCAAGGCGCGAACTTCAGGTCTTTGCCACCTTCTGAGAATGCGACAAGATATTTTCCACTGATAACCAGCGTGGTTTCTGGCGAATTAACCCTATCTAGTCCCTATGTGGGCTCGACTTGGGAAACCTTATCTTCTGTACCTCGTGAGTTTAATTTTGCTTTCACGGCAAGAGACAATGCTCTTGGCGGCGGCGGCGTTGCCTCTGCAAGAACAAAAATAACGGTTGTAGATAGTGGTGGTGCTTTTTCGGTCACCTCTCAGGACAATGGGCAACTATATTTAGCGGCCTCAGAGCAAACAATTACTTGGGCTTTAGCCGGTACAGACGCAGCACCCATTCTTACCGATTTAGTGAATATAAGATTGTCGGTTGATGGAGGGTTGACCTACCCCTATACATTGGCTGAAAACATTAATAACGATGGCAGTCATACAGTGGATCTGCCTGATGTGGTGACATCTACAGCAAGAGTGCGAGTTGATGCAGTTGATAATGTTTTTTATGCGATAAATGCCCGAGATTTTGGCATAACCCGCGATGACATTGTCTTAACCTATGATGAGCTTGATTATGCCGTCTGCAATAATAAAAGTACCACAGCATCATTGATCTATGAAACGTCTTCGTCGTTCACTGATACCGCTATTTTCTCAACTTTAAACGCACCATCTGGAATGTCAGTTGGATTTTCCCCGCTCGCTGCTTCAGATAACAATACTGCGATTGAGATAACCTTCTCAGCCACCGATGATATTGTGCCCGATACCTACCCAGTTGAAGTTTTTGCAACATCAGACCTTCGCGCTCAGTCTGTCACATTTAATATTTCGACCTATAGCTCGATCTTTGCGCCTGTTGTTTTGGCGCTGCCAACCAACGAAAGTGTGCTCAGAGGTTTGACCGCCAAGTTAGAGTGGCAACAACAGAATAATGCAGCTAGCTATCTGGTCGAGGTGGCTACTGATGACAGCTTTAATGAAATCTTCCTCAGCTCTTTTGTAGACAGTAGCTCTACTTCGGTTGCTGGCTTACAGCGTGAGACGCGATACTACTGGAGGGTGACACCAGTCAATAGTTGTGGTTTGGCCGATGCAAGTGCTGCATTTAGCTTCACTACGCCAAACTTGTTCCAAGCCGAAAATCTGCCAGTCACGATACGCTCTGACGAGCCAATTTCGGTGTCGTCAATCTTATCCATTTCTGAAAACTTAGTTATCACTGACGTCAACGTTGGTGTTGATGTGTCTCATACCTATGTGGCAGAACTGATCGTCACTTTAGAGTCGCCTTCAGGATCGGTCGTAACACTGCTTTCGCAAGATACTTGTTTGAATCCTGATTATTCATCGGGCTCGGATATCAATGTTGTGTTTGATGATGATGGTTCAGATTTAGTATGCGCCTCGTCTAGTCCAGTAGTTTCAGGGCTTATAAGGCCTCAATTGGGTAATCTTGATACTTTTAACAATCAAAGCACACAGGGAGATTGGGTTTTAACTGTTACAGATATATATTCTGGAGATGGTGGTAGTCTGGATAATTTCACTTTAGAAATTACTACTGACGGTACTTATATTAATAAAGCTCCGATAGCCTTAGCGCAGACAGTTGAAGGATCACCACAAAACTCTATCGAAGTAAGCTTAGGGGCGGTCGACCCCGAAAATCAAACGCTCACGTTTTCTTTGGTAGATACTCCGGACCGAGGGCAGTTGAGTGTTTTGGATCCCAGCTTGCTTGGCAGTGCCTCAACAGATGGGGGAGCAAGAAACGTTGCCATCAATGGAGGTTATGCCTATGTAGTAGATTTTGATTCTGGTCTTGCCATTATTGATATCTCGGACCCCACTAATCCCGGAGTTTCAACTTACTTGGACACAACTGGAGAGGCTCTAGGAGTTTCGGTACGAGGGAATTATGCTTATGTCGCGGATGGAACTTCGGGGCTTCACATCATCGATATCAGTGATCCGAGTAGTCCATCTTTGATAGGAACGTTTGACACTGATGGCTATGCGTCTGATGTCGAGTTGTCCTCGGATGGCACAAAAGCTTATGTTTCAGATGGTACTTCTGGGTTACAGATTGTCGACATAACTAATCCAGCAACCCCGAGCTTGTGGGGATCACTCGACACCGGAGGCGAGGCGTTTGGTGTCGCATTATCAAGTGACGGTATAAAAGCCTATGTAGCTAATGGCTCATCAGGTCTAGCTATCGCTAATGTCAGCGATGCAAGCGATCTATATGTATATGGGTCATTAAATACCGCGGGGTCAGTCCAAGATGTGGTGCTTTCTGTGGATGAGGACACTGTGTACCTGGCCAGCGGATCTGCAGGCTTGCAGGTTGTTGATGTGAGTTATTCTTTTGAGCCGATCTTTTTAGGTGCCCGAAATACTAATGGCTCTGCGTTCGGGTTGTCATTGTCCGCTGATGGTAGCAAGGTCTATATTGCCAATGGTGAATCTGGCGTGCAAATTATTGATATAGCTAGTCCTTCAAGTCCTACATTAGGAAATTTTAGCCTCAGCCCCGGCTTAGAATCCAATACCTTAAATGTTGTGTTGGCTGCTGATGGTGCGAAGGTTTACGCGGCGGATAGTGTTAATGGCTTGCAGATTATCAGCATAGAGCCTACTACATTTTCCGCTAGAGATACCATCCCTCAAACTGTTATTTACACCCATACATCACAAGATGTTGTGACAGATGCACCAACCGATAATTTTACCTTTAAAGTCAGTGATGGAGCCCTTGATAGTAATGTGGCTTCAGTTGATATTTGGATGGATACTTCAATCACTGATAACGGTATATGGACCTATGTCCGCACCTCTGATGGTCGTTTGACACTTACCGGGTGTGTTAATGATTGTGACACTAACTTGGTGATTCCAGAAATTATTGGCTTTTTCTCTTCTCCGGTTGTAGCAATTGGTGAAGGAGCTTTCGCTCGTAAAGGCATTACCTCAGTAACTGTTCCCGGCAGTGTTACCTCCATTGGAGATTATGCTTTCACCAGTAACTCTCTTAGGTCAATCACAATTTCCGATAGCGTTACCGAAATTGGAGAAGGGGCGTTTAGTTACAACAATCTCATCGCTACTAGTTTTTTGGGTGATAGGCCTTCACTAGGGAGTGAAACTTTTTTTGGCAATAGAAATCTAGAGCTTATAAGTTACTGTCAGGGAAAATCAGGCTGGCCCGGGGCGTCTATTTCCGTGGGGTCAGCTAGCGTAAGTCCCATAGAGGATTGCGATGCCGTCAACCAAAATAGTGCCGCGTTTAATAAATTGTTAGTCGCCGCAGATTCGGGAGATGCCAGCGAACTTTCAACTGCTGATTTGAACGCTATTATCGGGCTTATCAATATTAATACTGATAACCTTTTGGCGTATCAGACGGCTATCAGTTTGCTAGCAAGCGGATCTAATATTGACCAATTAAATGAAGTTCAATCACTTATTGATTCGGTTAACGCGGGGATATTAACTTGTTCGTTAACTTCTTATTTTGTGAGCGTTACCTCCGGCAGTTACCCTGAAGAGGTAAGTTGGCAATTGGAAGATGCTGCCGGCACAGTTTTGTATGAGGGGTTAGCACCTTTTAGTGGAATGATGTGTTTGGGCGATGCCCGCTATGCATTGAAAATGTCTGACTCCTATGGCGATGGGTGGAATGGTACTGACTTTTTGTTACTGACGACGGCAGGAGAGGTTGTTGTCACCCAAACGCTTAATTCTGGTGGCCAAGGTCAAGGTGCAGTTAATGTTGGAGACTACCCTAATGTGAAGCCTTCGGCCCTTGCGCAACAGATTACTTTAGTTGAAAAAATACCAACAGATATTACGTTATCTGGCACAGATCCAGAGAACGACAAGCTCACTTATTATCTTGCTTCTGAGCCTACTAAAGGAAATTTTTCAGTAGCGTTTAATCCTAGTTTACTGGGCTCAGTAGCGAATAATAGTATTGGTGTAGATGTGGTTATTTCACAAGATGGTGCTAGAGCTTACCTTGCGGATTTTGAGGCTGGTTTGCAAATTATCGATACCAGTGATGTCTTAAATCCAACCATACTGAGCACACTTGATACCAGCGGGCTTGCATATAACTTAGCGCTCTCTCCTGATGGCAACACGGTTTATATAGCCGATGAGGAAGAAGGCCTTCAGATTATTGATGTAAGTGATTCGTCCAATCCGAGCCTTTTAAGTACATTTGATACTGAGGGTTTCTCTGTTGGGGTTACTTTGTCAGATGATGGTTTGATCGCTTATGTTGCAGATGTCAATTCATTGGAGATAATAGATGTTAGTGATACTCAAAGCCCGAGTTTATTGGGGTCTATAGAAACCTCTGGTGCGGCCTATGGAACTGCCTTATCCTCCGATGAGAGCATGGCTTATGTTGCGGTGAGTGAATCCGGCTTAGACATTATTGATATTAGCAATCCTGCATACCCAGTTCTGGTGAGTACCCTCGATACTCCTGGTGGTGCTTTTGCGGTAAAATTATCCAGTGATGATACTACGGCCTATATTTCTGACGATAGCTTTGGACTGCAGATTGCGGACATTACAGATTCGACGAATCCGACAATACTCAGCAGTTTTGATACGGAGGGTGACAGTTGGGGCTTAGCTTTATCCTCAGACGGCAGGTATGCATACATAGCTGATTTAACAAGTCTTCAAGTGATTGATGTCAGTGATAAGTTACAGCCTAAATCTAAGGGATCCTTCAGCACTGACGATTCCCGTGGAGTAGCTCTATCAAGCGATGATAATATCGCCTATATTGCCGAGACAAGTGGGTTAGCTATTATTGATTCAAGTATTTCCAGCATTCAGGTTGGTGACCAATTACCCAAAATGGTTACCTATGCAAGCTCGGTACCTGATGCGACCTCTGATACCTTTAGCTTTAAAGTAAACGATGGGCGTTTGGATAGTGAAAACGCAATTGTGGACATCACCATTCTTTTAGATACAGATGGTGATGGAGTCCCCAATGACGCTGATGCTTTCCCTCTGGACCCTGCCGAGACTATAGATACCGATTCAGATGGTGTGGGAGATAATGCGGATGCCGATGATGATGGCGATGGTGTTGGCGATGACTTAGATATGTTCCCCCTAGATCCATCTGAAAGTCTAGATACGGATTTAGATGGTATCGGTAACAATGCTGATGAAGACGATGACAACGACGGAGTTGTCGATGAAGAAGATGCGTTACCACTGGATCCAACAGAATATGTAGATACAGATTTGGATGGTATTGGCAATAATGCGGATACGGATGATGATGGTGATGGCGTGAGCGATAGCGATGATGCGCTACCCTTAGATCCGACCAATGATAGTGATGGTGATGGCGTTGCTAATAATCTTGACCGTTTTCCGCTAGATTCCACGGAGACTATGGATAGTGATTCTGACGGAGTAGGGGATAACTCAGACGTCTATCCTAATAATGGCGAGTATGCATATGATACAGACGGAGATGGCATGCCCGATGCTTGGGAGAGCCAGTATGGTCTTGATCCAAACGACCCTTCAGATGCTTCAAGTGATCAGGACAATGATGGCGTTGTGGCGTTAGACGAATTTCTCAATGGAACAGTCCCATCTGGATCGATAGATCTTGATGGCAACGGACAATATGATGCTCTCACCGATGGTCTTTTGTTGCTAAGAGGTATGTTTGGCCTAAATGGAGATGCACTTATTACTGGAACCCTAGCCTCTGATGCGTTGTATACCTCTTCAGAAGATATTGAGACGCGAATAGAACTTCTTAACAACCTAGCAGACGTTGACGGCAATGGCCAAATAGATGCTTTGACCGATGGCTTGCTGGTCCTTAGGTATCTCTTTGGACTTCAGGGAGAAGCTCTTATCAGTGATGTTATTGCTGCAGACGCCACTCGAACATCATCCGCTGAAATTGAGGCTCATTTGGCGTCGCTAACGCCGAGTATATAGTTGCTGCCCACAGGAGAAACATAGTAAAGCGTCTAAGTTTATGGCGTTTTACTATTTGCTATCAGAATTATCTTAACTGAGTTTGGAGGGTAGCCAAGGATAACGTCTGTCTAAGTTTTTCTTTTGGCTGTGCTTATAACCTAAAATTATTTATAAACGCATAATTAACACTCCATTAGTGAATAAAATTCAAATGAATGCTTGCGGAAAAACCCTATGTTAGGTACGGTTATTGAGTTACACCTAACAACAATAAAGGGTCCTTCCCTAACGAAGTAACATTAGGCGAAAGAAACCCAAAAACCTTGGGGTGTTTTATGCCATTGAATCTGTACAAAGATCATCTTTGTCACAGGCGACTAGATCATCTACAGTTGATGATCAAAGACTTTTTTATTTTTCACTTTTCTCATTTCAAGACTTACTTTTATATTAAACCCTTCTCTGTGGAGGGTTGCTAATGGTTAATTCCTACGCGAATGAGATATGGCCTCTCGCCATTTATTTTTTCATGGTGATTATGTTGGTAGTCACCATGCTTGTGCTGTCATGGCTGCTTGGTCAGCGTCGCCGAGAAGCAGCAACTAATGATCCTTTTGAGTCCGGTATCGTTTCTGTAGGTGGTTCTCAAATTAGGATCTCTGTGGAGTTCTATTTGGTTGCTATCTTTTTTGTTATTTTCGATCTGGAAACTGTATTCATTTTTGCTTGGGCCATTGCGTTTTTTGAATTAGGTTGGCAGGGATATTTGTCAATGGTGGTGTTTATTGCAATCCTCGGTTTGGTGCTTGTTTACGAATGGCGATCTGGGGCTCTTGAGTGGGGAAATAAAACTCGCGTTGGACTTGAAGCGGCGCAAAAATCGGCTGAGGTAAAGTAATGGATTGGAGCTTAACGCGCCCCGAACAGGGCAATATCATAGGTGAAAGTGACGATTTTATTGAAGAGCAGGTCAAGCGCAATGTAGCGTTCGCCAAACTTGAAGATCTGATTGCCTGGGGTAGAGCGCATTCACTTTGGCCATTCAATTTCGGCTTGTCTTGCTGTTATGTAGAGATGGCGACCTCTTTTACCAGTCGTCATGATATTGCCCGATTTGGTTCTGAGGTTATAAGAGCGACCCCTCGACAAGCAGACCTTATGGTTATATCCGGTACCTGTTTTTTAAAGATGGCACCTGTTGTGCAAAGACTGTACGAGCAATTGCTGGAGCCCAGATGGATTATTTCAATGGGATCCTGTGCTAACTCAGGTGGTATGTATGATATCTATTCTGTGGTACAGGGCGTGGACAAATTTATTCCAGTAGATGTCTATGTTCCAGGTTGCCCACCACGGCCAGAAGCCCTCATGCAGGGTCTAATTATGCTTCAAGAGTCGATAGGTAAAGAGCGGCGCCCAATTACTTGGGCGGCTGGAGATCAATCTATTGTTAAACCCGCCAAAATTAGCAAGCGCGATGAACTGACTGCGCAGCGCATCCAGGCAACAGAATTAAGGGAACCGAAAAACAGCTAGGATCCCAAAAACAATCAGAGAGGACTAAATGCAGACGGCTGAATCAATGGTTCATAGCCAAGTAGAAGAAGGTCTATACCGCCAGTTTGGACAGGACCAATTTACTGTCCAACCAACAGCGGACTCTATCTTGACACTATGGGTGCCCAGATCTCTTTTGTCTGATGTTTTACGATTTCTCAAACCTCAATTCTCTATGTTATATGATCTATTCGCTATTGATGAGCGGACGAGGCAAAATCGTGCTGGGCAGCCTGCAGCTGACTACACGGTTGTATATCAATTACTGTCTATGGAGCGCAATGATGACATTCGTATTAAAGTCGCGCTTTCAGAGCCAGATCTAAATCTACCGACGTGCATCAGTGTTTGGCCTAATGCAAATTGGTACGAGCGCGAAGCCTGGGACATGTTTGGTGTGGTGTTCGACGGGCATCCCAATTTATACCGTATTCTGCTACCCCCAACATGGGAAGGGCATGCTCTACGTAAAGATCACCCGGCTCGCGCGACTGAAATGGCACCCTTTGAAATGGGCCCTGAGCGTGTGGCCAAAGAGCAGGAGGCGCTTAGATTTCGACCTGAAGAATGGGGGATGGAGAAGGCCAGCGACGACAGTGAGTATATGTTCCTTAATCTGGGCCCTAATCACCCCAGCGTGCATGGAGTATTTAGAGTAGCTCTGCAGCTTGATGGTGAAGTGATTGTCGACTCAGTTCCTGATATTGGTTACCACCATCGTGGTGCTGAGAAGATGGCTGAGCGACAAACTTGGCATACTTATATTCCTTATACGGACCGTATTGATTATCTTGGCGGGGTCATGAACAACCTAGCCTACATTCAGTCCGTAGAAATGCTTGGTGGAATCGTTGTCCCTGAGCGAGCCAAAATTATTCGCATTATGCTGGCTGAATTATTTAGGATTTCCAGTCATCTTGTTTTTTATGGCACCTTCGTGCAAGACGTTGGGCAGATGTCCCCCGTATTTTATATGTTCGCTGATCGTGAAAGATTATTCGGGATTATTGAAGCAATCACAGGCGGGCGAATGCATCCAGCATGGTTCCGAATTGGGGGTGTCTCCCAGGATCTTCCCGAGGGCTGGGATACCATGATCCTAGAGTTTATTGATTTCCTTCCTGCTCGTCTTGATCACTACGACAAGATGGCTATGCAGAACAAAATGCTCAAGGAACGGACGGTTGGTATAGGTGTATACACCCAGCAAGAAGCTATTGATTGGGGGATCACCGGGCCAGGATTGCGGGCCACAGGCTCTGACTGGGACGTTCGGAAAAAAAGACCCTATGGAGGTTATGATCAGTTTGAATTCGATGTACCTGTCTCTCACAACGGAGATTGCTATGATCGAGCTGAACTACGTATTGAAGAGATTCGTCAGAGTTTACGTATCATTCGACAGTGTGTGGATAACATGCCCGGCGGTCCCTATAAAAGTGATCATCGCCTTACAACTCCGCCACCCAAAGAACGCACAATGGAAGACATTGAAACCCTTATCCATCATTTTCTTAATGTTAGTTGGGGTCCTGTGGTACCCGCAGGGGAAGCCTCTGTGATGATTGAGGCTACCAAGGGAATCAATAGCTACCATTTAGTCAGTGACGGTGGAACTAATTCATATCGAACCCGTATCCGTACGCCATCTTTTCCTCACTTGCAGCAAATACCCTTGATCAGTAATGGACTCATGATCCCCGATCTTATCGCCATTATTGCCAGTATTGATTTTGTTATGGCGGATGTAGACCGATGAGTGATAAAAGAATAATTCAAACTGATCTCAGTTCTGTGCTCACAGTCGAAGAGATTACTGAAATAGATCATGAGTTGGTCCATATACCTTATAAATCTGGCGCCGCCATTGATGCTTTAAAGATTGTTCAGAAGGCACGTGGTTGGGTGTCTGATGAATGTCTACAAGCTATTGCCAAGCATCTTGAAATGTCCTCTGAAGAACTCGAGGGAGTGGCAACTTTTTACAATTTGATCTACCGACGTCCAGTGGGAGATAAAGTTATTTTATTCTGCGATAGCGTCAGTTGCTGGATTAACGGTTGTGATGATATCAAGCAAGCGATCTCAAACAAGCTGGGTGTTGATTATGGTGAGACTACTACTGATAACGCCTACACACTGCTGCCAGTGCCTTGTCTGGGTGCCTGTGATCGAGCTCCAGTAATGATGGTCGGAGATGAGCTTGTCACCAATCTTGATAACGAGGTAGTAGAAACCTTGTTTGCCAGTGAAAAATCAGGAGGCAAGCAGTAATGGAAAAAGTACTGACTCGTAATATAGCACCAGATAAAGGCCCTACTGATATGGCAGCTTACGAGGCCAATGGTGGTTATTCCGGTTTGCGTAAAGCCATGTCAGGAATGTCTCCAGATGATTGTAGAGAAGTGGTTAGCCAGTCTAATTTGCGTGGACGTGGCGGTGCAGGGTTCCCTACAGGGATGAAATGGAGTTTCGTGCCGATGGGTGACAAGTGCACACCAGGGCATAAATACTTAGTCTGCAACGCAGATGAAATGGAGCCTGGGACGTTTAAAGATAGACTGCTGATGGAATATGACCCCCATCAACTCATAGAGGGCATGATTTTATCTGCATATTGCATTGGTGCAGATGTTTCATACATCTTTATTCGCGGTGAATATGTGGTCGCCATTGAGCGCCTGCGGGAAGCTTTGGCTGAATGTTATGCTAAGGGCTACCTCGGTGAAAATATTATGGGTAGTGGCTACAAGCTTGATATGTATGTCCACCCAAGCGCTGGGCGCTATATATGCGGAGAAGAAACGGCACTTATTAATGCCCTTGAAGGCAAGCGTGCTAACCCTAGAGCTAAACCTCCATTTCCTCAGGTTAGTGGCCTCTGGGGTCGTCCAACGATTGTTAATAATGTCGAAACCCTTTGTAATATTCCTCATATTATTGATCGTGGTGCTGATTGGTTCAAAGGTCTTGGAGTGGGTGAGGATGCTGGTACCAAGCTATTTGGTGTCAGTGGTCGAGTTAAAAATCCTGGTTGTTGGGAGCTTCCAATGGGAACTCCCGTCCGTGAAATCTTAGAAAATCATGCGGGCGGCATGCAAGATGGCTTGCAGCTAAAAGGTTTCTTGCCTGGGGGTGGGTCAACTGACTTCTTAACCCAAGATCACCTAGATTTAGCCATGGACTACAACGTCATTGGTAAAGCGGGCAGCCGCATGGGTACAGGCACTATGATCATTCTAGACGATCAGACCTGTCCAGTAGGGATGGTGCTTAACCTAATCCGCTTCTTTGCCCACGAATCCTGTGGGTTTTGTACGCCTTGCCGCGATGGACTGCCGTGGTCTAGGCAAGTGCTAGAAGATATAGAAAATGGCCGTGGCAAAGTAGAAGATTTGGACACCCTTGAGTATCAAATCAACTATATAGGTGCTATTGGTAATACCCACTGTGCTTTAGCCCCCGGAGCCATGGAGCCTCTTCAAAGTGCACTTAAATACTTCCGAGAGGATTTTGAACGTCATATTAGTGGTGGCTGTTGCCCATACCACTTGGGAGCGGGAGCTTAAATTATGCCAATGATTCTTGTTGATGGTCAGGAAATTGACGTTAAAGAGGGCGAGAATATTCTCGAAGCCTGCCTTAATGCCGGTCTTGACTTACCTTATTTTTGTTGGCACCCATCTATGGGTTCCATCGGTTCATGTCGTCAGTGCGCGCTTGTTCAATATCAAAATGAGGAAGACACAAAGGGAAGAATAGTCATGGGATGCATGACTCCGGTGGCTGAAGGGGCAAGATTCTCACTTAAAGCTGAGAATGCATCAGAGTTTAGGGAGGCTGTGGTTGAAAGTTTAATGCTTAATCACCCTCACGACTGTCCAGTATGCGCTGAGGGTGGTGAATGCCATCTTCAAGATATGACCGTTATGGTCGGCCATCGTGATCGTCGATATACCGGTAAAAAGAACACTTATCGAAATCAATATTTAGGCCCCCTGATCCATCATGAAATGAACCGCTGTATCGCATGTTATCGCTGTGAACGCTACTACAGAGACTATGCGGGTGGCAAGGACCTGGGGGCCCAAGCGTCCCATGACCATGTCTATTTTGGCCGTCATGAAGAAGGTATTTTAGAGAGTGAGTTCTCTGGTAATCTTGTCGAAGTTTGTCCTACCGGCGTGTTCACCGACAAACCATTTCTTAAGCAGTACAGTCGCAAGTGGGATTTGCAATCAGGGCCCTCCATTTGTCAGGGCTGTGCGGTGGGTTGCAATATCGCGCCAGGAGAGCGTTACGGTAAGGTCAAGCGAGTACATAATCGTTATCACGACGAGGTTAATGGATACTTTATTTGTGATCGAGGCCGTTTTGGTAGTGGTTATTTAAACAGCGATTTACGCTTAGATTATGCTGGAATCAAAAAACCTGATGGAAGCTTTTTTGCCGTTCATCAACAGCAAGCACTAGAGACTGCAGCCGGTTGGGTAGCAGGTAAAAAAGTCGCCGCTATTGGTTCGCCAAGAGCGTCTCTTGAAGCGAACTATTTGCTGCGTGAATTAGTTGGTAAAAAGAACTTTGCACCAGGGTATTCCGATTCAGAAGCAGAGTTAATCGGTAGCATCTTGTCAATATTGCAATCCACCACAGCGATTAACCCATCGATCAAGAAGATGGAATCTGCTGATGCGATCCTTGTTCTTGGAGAGGATGTTACTAATACAGCTCCTAGAGTAGCACTCGCGTTGCGCCAGTCAGTTCGTAACAAAGCCTTCGAGTTAGCTGAGCAGATGGGGTTACCCTCATGGCAGGATGCGGCGGTTAGAAATCTTGCTCAAGATCAACTATCACCCATGATCATCGTGTCAGCAATGGACACTCGTCTTGATGATGTAGCTAGTCAGTGTGTCTCTCTTGCTCCAGATCAAATTGCATCCTTTGGTCACGCTGTCGCTGCGGCTTTGAAGGGTGGAAAGTGTGATAATCCTGAAGCAGATTCCGCTGCCAAGATTCTTAAGTCAGCAAAAAATCCCTTGATTATTAGTGGATCAAGCATGGGTAATCACGGAATTATCAACAGCGCGGCGGCGATTGCCGAGGCTCTCAATACGCCCGAAACAATGTTGAGCTTTTGTCTACCTGAATGCAACAGCATGGGGTTAGCGTTACTCACTCAAAACGATGCTTTTAGTTTGGCAGGCCTAGTAAACAAGGCCCCCAAACTTGATGCTTTAATTATATTAGAAAATGATTTGTACCGACGTGGGGATCGCGCTGAAATTGATCAATTACTTGCTAGTGGAACCAAGGTCATTACCTTGGATATGTATGAAAATAGTACCCTTGATCAGTCAGATTTAGTATTACCAGCGGCGTCTTATGCTGAGTCTCAAGGCACACTAGTGAGTAGTGAGGGTCGTGCTCAGCGCTTCTATCCTGTTCACTCCCCAGCTGTTGAGCGCATGCCAAGTTGGCAGTGGATATTGCAACTTGCAGGGGCAGTTGGACATAAAAAGCTATCTGCTTTGGAGCATTTAGATCAAGTCATTACTGCATGTGCCCAAAGTAATAAGGATCTTAAAGGTCTGATAGATGTTGCACCGCTAAATAGTTTCAGAAACCTGGGTTCAAAGATACCTCGCCAGACTCATCGCTATAGTGGTCGTACGGCAATGAATTCTGGTGTGTCAGTTCATGAGCCTCAGCAACCGAAAGATCATGAGAGTCCCTTGTCGTTTAGTATGGAAGGGTTGAATCGTGATCAACCTTCCTCACTGACCCCCTTTGTTTGGTCACCAGGATGGAATTCAAATCAGTCACTACAGAAATTCCAGTCAGAGGTCGACGGGCCTCTGAAGGGCGGGTCCTCGGGAGTGCGACTCATAAAGTCATCACAGTCCGGTGCTGTCGTATCTTCCGAAGTAGGAGAAGCTACTTTAAAGCAACACCAGTGGCAGCTAGTACCAATGCAACAAATTCACGGGAGTGACGAGCTTTCAGCGCACACTGATGAGATGGCCGAACTAGCCGGCCATGGATTTATCGCCATTGGAGAGAAGGTTGCTGAGAAACTTTCGGTCAGTCCGGGAGATGGGTTGCTGGTTAGACAGGGAGATCTTGAGTGTGCTTTAGAAGTCCGAATTCTATCTAGAGTGGCTAAAAATTGCATTGGCTTCAGTGTTGGATACGCGGAAACTCGAGGTTTAATTGCCGGTAGTTTGGTCAGTTTAGAGGTCGATACCAATTGGCAACGTTCCGGTCCTGAGATGATCGCATCTGATAAAGCTGCTTTTGAACAGGTAATCACAGAAGGAGATGCGAGTAATGTCTGAACTCATGCCAGTCATTCTCGCTCTGACCATTTTAATCAGTGGCGTTGCCGGAGCAGCAGTTCTAACTTGGTTTGAGAGACGCTTACTGGGGGTTTGGCAAGACCGCTATGGCCCCAATCGGCTTGGTCCATTAGGTATTGGCCAAGTGGTAGCGGACATGATCAAATTACTGTTCAAAGATGATTGGATACCACCTTTTTCCGATCGTGTTGTATTTATATTTGCGCCTACGGCGATCGTCGTAGCAATGATGATGGGTTTCGCCGTTGTTCCCTTTGCTCCTGGCATGATGATCATCGACGTTAATATTGGATTACTTTTTTTCCTAGGTATGACGTCTCTCGCAGTCTACAGCGTTCTATTAGGGGGTTTGGCATCCAATAACAAATATGCGCTGTTGGGGGGATTGCGGTCCGCAGCTCAAATGGTCAGTTATGAAGTATTTATGGGTCTTTCTCTCATGGGTGTTGTGATGATGACCGGTAGCTTCAGTTTAGTTGATATCGTTGAGGCACAGACAGAGGTTTGGTTTTGCTTTACCCAAATACTCGGTTTGATTGTATTTGTTATCGCTGGAATCGCAGAGAGTCATCGTCTGCCCTTTGACCTGCCTGAAGCCGAGCATGAATTGACTGCCGGTTTTCATACAGAGTATGGGGGAATGAAGTTTGCAATGTTCATGCTGGGTGAATACCTTGGGTTAATGTTGATCTCTTGCATGATTGTCACACTTTTCTTTGGTGGCTGGCACGGCCCTATGTTTATAGGAGATTGGTTACCTCCGTTCTTTTGGTTTAGCTTCAAGACATTCATAGTTATCTGCTTTTTTGTCTTATTGAGAGCCGCTATTCCTCGACCACGTTATGATCAGTTAATGTCACTTGGGTGGAAAGTCATGTTACCAATTACCTTAGTCAATATTCTGATCACGGGTGCTGTGCTTTTATGGATGGAGGGTGTCGCTTAATGTTAAGTGAATTAAGAACAATGTGGGAAGTGCTAAAGCATACCTTCACTAAGGCTGAAACCGTTGAGTACCCCGAGCAAATGCCCTATCTAGCTCCTCGCTATCGAGGCCGTATCGTGTTGACTCGCGATCCCGATGGAGAAGAGCGCTGTGTGGCTTGCAATCTCTGCGCCGCAGCCTGTCCGGTGGACTGTATAGCACTGCAAAAAGATACTCGGGAAGATGGCACTTGGTATCCTGAATTTTTCAGAATCAATTTTTCTCGCTGCATCATGTGCGGAATGTGTGAAGAGGCCTGTCCAACCTATGCGATTCAATTAACGCCAGATTTCGAAATGTGTGAATACGATCGCCAAAACATGGTCTATGAGAAAGAACATTTGTTGATTAATGGAGTGGGTAAGTATCCTGATTATAACTTTTATCGAGTGTCAGGAATGAAGACCGCCTCTAAAGATAAAGGTGAGGCACTTAATGAAGCTAGACCTATAGACACGAAGAGTTTACTGCCATGAGCTTAGTTAATCGATTATTAGATCTGAGGGTCGATCATGCTTGAAATAGTGTTCTTTTATATAGCGGCAACGGTTGCTCTAATAGCCACAGTGATGGCTATGACAAGAGCAAATGCGATTCATGCTCTCATTTATCTTATTGTTTCATTACTGGCAGTTGCAGTTATTTTCTTTCTTATTGGTGCACCATTTGCTGCAGCCTTGGAGATCGTTATTTATGCTGGCGCGATTATGGTTCTGTTCGTATTTGTCATCATGATGCTTAACTTGGGAGAGAAGGGCGATAAGCAGGAGCGTCAATGGTTGAAGCCAGGTATATGGGCCGGACCCGCGGTGTTATCGGTGATTCTTTTAGTGGAATTATTGGTAGTCATCAGTGATGTGAATGGTCCAGTCTCTGTATCAGCGGTTTCGGCAAAAGAGGTCGGGCTATCACTCTTTGGGCCTTATGTATTAGCGGTGGAAATATCAGCAATGTTGCTATTAGCAGGCCTAGTTGGTTCGTTCCATCTTGGTCGTCGTTATCTCGAGAGAGATCATTTCGAGAAGGGGGGTAGCCAATAATGGACGGACTTAATATCCCCCTTAATCATATTCTTCTGGTCTCATCACTTCTGTTTGCTATCGGCATGCTTGGTCTAATGATTCGGCGCAATATTATATTTATATTGATGTCATTGGAGGTAATGCTCAATGCAGCCGCATTGGCTTTTGTCGCTGCCGGCGCGCACTGGGGACAACCTGATGGTCAGGTTGTGTTTATGCTAATTCTTACCGTGGCAGCGGCAGAGGTGGCGGTGGGTCTGGGACTGGTCTTACAGGTTCAAAAGCGCTTTAAAACACTGGACATGGATCATGCCAATCGGATGCAGGGCTAATTATGAGTGATACTATTTGGTTAATACCACTGATTCCCTTCCTGAGTTCAGTAGCCCTGATGCTTTTTGGCTCTCGCCTTAAAACAACCCATATTGGGGTTTTAGGTGTTGCATCAGTCGGTATTTCAGCCCTCTTGACATTAGTTTTGGCTGTTGAGTTTATGCAAAATCAACAGGTAATTCAGGCTTCGCTTTGGACATGGATGGAAGTGGCGGGTTTTGCCCCGGGTATCTCCTTCTATTTTGATGGATTGACGCTAGTCATGATGTCCGTGATTACTGGTGTTGGATTTTTAATCCATCTTTTCTCCACAGAATTTATGGAGAAAGACCCAAGCTATGCTCGTTACTTCGCTTACCTTAATATGTTTGTTGCAGCTATGTTGATTCTAGTGATGGCCGACAACCTATTATTGCTTTACTTAGGCTGGGAAGGTGTAGGTGTCTGCAGTTATCTTTTAGTGGGTTTCTGGTACCAACATAACGCCAATGGTCATGCCGCACGAAAGGCATTTATTGTCACTCGTATTGGTGACACCGCAATGGCGCTAGGGTTACTACTGTTGTTCACTGAATTGGGCACCTTAGATATTCAAGCGATGGTGGGAGCGGCTAATCAAACCTGGCAGATTGGTGATAGTATTCCTCTTGTCGCCTGCTTGTTAATAGTCTGCGGAGCTGTTGGTAAATCGGCACAACTGCCTTTACATACCTGGTTACCTGATGCCATGGCGGGCCCAACTCCAGTCAGCGCTCTTATTCATGCGGCGACCATGGTTACTGCTGGTGTTTATCTTATAGCGCGCACTCATGGGCTTTTTCTTTTAGCCCCTACGGCAATGACCGTTGTAGCTGTTATTGGTATAGCCACCTCCTTGATGGCAGCGTTTACGGCGCTCATGCAAACTGATATCAAACGCATTTTAGCCTACTCTACGATTAGCCAGATTGGTTATATGTTTCTGGCGCTTGGGGTGGGGGCTTGGAGTGCAGGTATTTTTCACCTGATGACGCACGCATTTTTTAAAGCGTTACTATTCTTAGGCTCAGGTGCCATTATTCATTGTCTCCATCACGAGCATAATATTTTCAAAATGGGTGGTCTTCGAACCCGTATGCCTGTGACATTTTGGAGCTTTATGATCGGCTCAGCAGCACTGGCAGCGCTTCCTATGACCTCTGGATTCTTCAGTAAAGACCAAATTTTGCTGCAGGCATATCAACTCCCTGATCTGGGGCCCGGTTTATGGATAGCCGGTCTTTTGGGAGCTCTATTAACGGCGATATATAGCTTCAGACTTGTGTTTGTGGTGTTCTTTGGTCAAGCGAACACCGAGCCAGACAAAGATACAGGCTGGCGCATGGCCGTTCCGCTGTCAGTACTGTGCTTCTTAGCTATGATTGGTGGTTATTTTATGATCCCAGTGGCAGAGGTATTCCCCGCTAGCGATGGTAGCCATCCGGCTCACTGGGTTGAGTATGTGTCCATTTCAGTGCCGCTAGTGGGTTTGCTCATAGCTTACCTTGTATTTTTCAACCGTCGCTTAAATATTGATGGTCTAGCTAACTCTACTGTTGGTAAAAGTCTTGGTAACTTCTGGCTAAGCGGTTGGGGTATTGATTGGCTCTATGATCATTTATTTGTGCGCCCTTATTATGGTCTGGCTAATTTACTCAAATCAGAGCCCGTCGATGGCATATATGGCTTGATCGTAGCTTTAAATCAGACATTTAACCATTGGCTGAGCGCAGCTCAAACGGGACGAATGCGCTGGTATCTTGCCAGCATGGTGGCGGGGCTGATTATCCTCATTACCCTTGCGGCTAATCTATCAACGGGGGTGCTCCAATGATAATGGTTAACCTTATCGGCATCCTTCTTATTGGTGGTTTGTTGGCCATGATCTCTGAGCGGTTTGGCGATACAATGCCGCGCAAAGTAGCCATGGCCGTGGTACTGATCGATTTGCTCTATCTCCTGATCTGTCTTTCTGGCATGCCTGAAATCACTCAACTGCAGGCTCCATTAGCCAAGGATCCATCGACTTGGTTGATGCACTTCAAGGCTGACTGGATACCTGCTTTTGGCATTAGTATTGAGTTAGCTCTGGATGGTATTAGCTTGCTTATGGTTTTGTTGACCTTGATTTTGGGAGCCATTGCCATTAGTGCTTCTTGGACCGATATAGTCGTACGAAAAGGCTTTTTTGAAGCTAATTTATTATGGTCACTGGCTGGGGTTCTGGGTGTATTTATGGCCTTAGACCTCCTATTGTTCTTCCTTTTTTGGGAAGTTATGTTAATTCCCATGTACTTCATGATTGCGATCTGGGGTCATGAGAATCGCGGTTATGCCGCTATGAAATTCTTCATTTTCACCCAGGCCAGCGGCTTACTCATGCTGATATCTGTTCTAGCACTTGTGGCAATTAATCACAGCAATACTGGGGTATGGAGCTTTAGCTATTTCGATTTGTTAAATACCCAGATGGCAGAACAAACTGCACATTGGATAATGCTCGGATTCTTTGTTGCTTTTGTTGTCAAACTGCCTGGGTTCCCGTTCCATACTTGGTTGCCTGATGCTCATACTCAGGCACCAACCGCGGGTAGTGTTATTTTGGCCGGAATTTTACTTAAAACTGGTGCCTACGGACTCATCCGGTTTGCTGTTCCACTTTTCCCTGAAGCGGCTTTGAATTTTTCTTACCCTGCAATGTTGTTGGGTGCCGCAGGCGTAGTTTACGGTGCGGTCCTCGCGTTTGGTCAAACTGACTTCAAGCGTCTCATTGCATATAGCAGTGTTAGCCACATGGGTTTTGTCCTGCTGGGTATTTATGCCTGGAATGAACTTGCTCTTCAAGGAGCTGTCATGCAAATGGTAGCGCACGGGTTTAGCACAGCCGCCTTATTTATGATTGCCGGTTCATTGCAGGAGCGTCTGCATACAAGAGACATGCGTCAAATGAGTGGTCTGTGGCAGCAGATGCCCCGCATGGGTGCTGTTGCAATGTTCTTTGTTGTTGCATCTCTGGGTTTGCCGGGTCTTGGTAATTTTGTCGCAGAGTTTTTGGTCCTTTTGGGTCTCTTCCAAGTCAACGCATGGATTACCGTGGTTGCTGCGACTGGCTTAATCACCGGAGCCGCATATTCTTTGCTCCTGATGCAGAGATCATTCCAGGGCGAAGTCAATAAAAAATGGGCAGATCATGGTTTGATTGATTTTGGGTCTCGAGAGATGCTCACTATGGCAGTGATGATGATTGCGTTGATTGTGCTAGGAATTTACCCACAACCGGTGCTTGATGCTGCGCATCCAGTCTTACAGAGTCTACTTGAGCTCACCACTGACCCGGCAAATACTGTCGCGGAGGTGGCTAGATGAACGCTTCAATGTTTTCTGCGCTAGCGCCGATCTTAATTTTATCCTTGACGGCCATTATGTTAATGACTCAAGCATCTATCAAGAGAGACCAGTCCATCGCGAGCATGATCACTGGTGTTGGTTTTGTTTTGGCGCTATTCGCAGCTCATTACGCTCGAGACTTTGCCCAACCGGTCACCATTCTGTTGCAGGTAGATCATTGGAGTTTGTTTTTTACTAGCTTAATAATCATTTCTTCCTTTGTAACTTTAATATTGTCCTTAGAGACCTTTTCACCCGAGGGTGAACGTAAGGAAGAATACTATTTGTTGTTGGTACTATCGGTATTAGGTGCGGTAGTGTTGATCCAATCTAGTCACATGGTGTCCTTGCTACTGGGCATGGAGCTCATGGGTGTCGCTCTTTATGCCATGATTGCGTTTCCTGAAAAAGGCGAGCTGCCTCTTGAGGGAGCAATTAAATACTTAGTCCTGTCTGCCTGCGCATCAGCAATGTTGCTATACGGCTTTGCGCTGATTTATGCCGCAACCGGGAGCCTCAGTTACCTTGGTATCGGTGCTGGGGCCGCTGAGGCTTATGTTCAAAATCCAATGTTGATTATGGCAGGAACTGCCATGGTGCTGGCAGGTATTGGCTTTAAGTTATCGGTTGCACCTTTTCATATGTGGACACCTGATGTCTATGAGGGAGCTCCGACCCCAGTGACTGGCTTTTTGGCGACGGTTTCAAAAGGTGCAGTTTTTGTTGCTCTCACACGCTTTTATATCGACGGCAACCTCCATCAGTACAGCGGTTTAAATACAGCCCTGGTCGTCTTAGCTATCGCCTCAATGTTGATTGGTAATTGGCTGGCGCTGAGACAAGAAAATATTAAACGACTATTGGCCTATTCCTCCATTGCTCATTTTGGGTATCTGCTTATTGTATTAATTGCTTTGTCATACATGGATGTTCAGTTGGTAAGCCAGAGTATTACTTTTTACCTAACAGCCTATCTAGTAACCACATTGGCCGCTTTTGCAGTGGTGTCTACCATTGCAGGAGAAGATGTTAAAAGACAGGATATTAGCGCCTTTGAAGGTCTGTTTTGGTACCGTCCACTTGAAGCATCTGCCCTCACGGTTGCCATGTTGTCTCTTGCTGGCATTCCATTAACTGCAGGGTTCATGGCAAAGTTCTTCGTCATTACTGTGGGTATTCAATCAGACCTGTGGGTCTTACTAGGTGTATTAGTATTAGGTAGTGCCGTTGGTATCTATTATTACCTGAGAGTTATATTTGCCATGAGTAAATCGTCTCAAGGTGGAGAGCAAACTGCGAACAATTTAGAGAAAATTCTAGCGGTAGCACTAATAGTCTCAGTTTTATTATTGGGCTCTTGGCCTCAACCCTTTATTGCTTATGCTGGGGGCCTATAACACCTAATCTCGATCACAGACACAAAAGTATGGAGAAGTTTATGTTACGTTCAGTTGATATTAGCGATTATATGATCCACAGACCGGTCAAAATCCATGCTGAGGATGATATGTCTACGGCAATAGGGTTAGTGCTCGACAACAAAATATCTGGAATTTGTGTTGTCAATGAGCATGGTGATCTTGTCGGCGTATTGTCTGAAATGGATTGCTTAAAAGCGATTCTGAATGCAACGTATAATGAGAGTGGTGATCTTGGGAGGGCAGGTGATTATATGACCAAAGACATCGAATACTGTGATATTCACGCGGATCTTGTTGATGTTGCCGATGATATGATTAAAAAGGGCCACCGCCGCCGCCCAGTTTTAGATCATGGCAAATTAGTGGGCCAGATAACCTGCCGACAACTACTGCGCGTAGTTAGTGAGTTCAATCAGAGGGCGGTGCCGCTTTAAAACTGTAAAGACAGGTTACTCTTACGGCTTTCTGTAGTCGACAATCTGTCTGGCTGCATTTAATTGAAAAAGATGATCAACACGAGTTGGCATCTCTTCCAAGCAGTGCTCGGTAATGCGCTGAAAGTTTTGAATAAAACGTCTTATTTCCTGATCCGACATTGTGCTGACACTCGCTGGATCAGTTTTTGTTGACCTCAGTTTCTCTATCAGCTTTTGCTCTTGTTCTAATCGCCATTCAAATACTGTTTTAAAACTCGGAGCTCGCAGCATTGCAGTACTATCTGCTAATTCAAATAATTGGGGATACTGCGTCGCTAATGCAGTGTTGACATAATCTCTGTACACGCCATCAGGATCTTCTGAGCGCTCAAGATGATTTACTGGTTCGATCAAACTATTGGGTGCCTGAGGTTTTGCACCAAAACACCAGCCTTCTATCACAATGAGTCCGATATGACCTGTGATCGTTTCGCTATTGGCCTCAGGGACACGATCATCCATACTTTTATCAAAACGAGTAATCAGCGCCTTGTTGCCCGATGCCAGGCTACTAATTGTATCGACCGCTAGGTTTACATCGTGGGTGCCGGGCACCCCTCGTTGGGCCAGAAGTGGGTGAATTTTTCTAGCAAGTTCAATTCGCTCAGCTTTTGTAAGATAAAAATCATCCAGAGAAAGTGCGACGGTCGCTAAGTGATATTTTTCAGCGACTACTGTGCAGAGATAATCTGCAAGGGTGGATTTCCCTGAGCCCTGACAACCATTAATACCAATAATGTAAGTTTTTTGATTA